>Ga0247727_10002719_pt1 | contig 40011 bp, 24 predicted proteins | sample WisWelCaveWW1625_FD_202498 | JGI IMG/M metagenome (GOLD analysis project Ga0247727, IMG submission 202498) | Biofilm microbial communities from Wishing Well Cave, Virginia, United States - WW16-25 | ecosystem: Environmental > Aquatic > Deep subsurface > Groundwater > Cave microbial mat | place... | reverse complement strand
CAGGGCGGGGGTCCTCGGGGGTCTCCGGCTGCTAAGACCCGTCCGCTTCTCCGAGCGTCTCAGACCAGGGAGGGCATTTCCTATCAAAAGGGTCCAGCGGGTTCCACGTCACGCAGTCCGTGCCGTCGTGTTCCTAGTCGCGATTCTCGCGGCCTCCGTCCTGTACATCTCGCCTCCGCCCGCGGCCGGATCCGCGCCGACGTACGGAACAACCGCGGACTTCGACGCGGGGACGAAGAACACGCCGGGAGACGGGAACTTCGGGGTCGAGACGGCGACGGACAATCCCGGGGTCGTGGCGGACCGCCTCGAGCTCGCGAGCCTCAAGGGCGACGCCTTCGACGTTCCCGACGCGGACGCGGACACGTTCAAGTGGGACGTGCCGTCCGCATGCACGATCCGAAGCCCTACGGCTGTCTTGCGAGTCGTCTCCCAAGGTGTCCTGCACCTCGGCGCGAACCGGGCGAACGACAACACGCGGGTCGGGATTGTGTCCTCCGGGTCCAATACGGGGGATCTCGACATCCGGGTTCGCCTCGACGAGGTGGCGACACAGGGCAACTCCCTCGCGTTCCTTCAGATCCTGAATGAGCCGCGGTGCGATTGGTTCCAGAACCCGAAGACCGCGGACGGCGTGCTGTACGAATGGGCGGAGGGCCCTGCGGACGCGAACTTCGTCCTGCGTGCGTTCACCGTGAACAACGGCAAGGAGTCCCGGTGCGGCGGCGCGACGACCCGAGCGGTCGACCCGATCCACCTGCGCATCGCCCGGGTCGGGAACGCGTGGACCTGGTCCTTCGGGCCTGACGGCACGGCGTGGGCGCAGGACGAGTCGTGCACCTTCGCAGTGACGGGAGCCCTCTTCGTCTCCTTCCTCGTGGCGGACGTCCGTAGTGGTGTCCGCACGCAGTTCGACTTCGACGGCTACCATGTCGCCGCGGGGAGCCTCGGCGCGGGCGGGTTCCGCACCTCCGGCGACTGGATCTCCCCGGACTTCGACGTCCCCACGGGAATGGAGGTCGACCGTGTCGAGATTACGGGCTCCTTCGACGCGACGAACGCGCTGGACCGCTCGGAGATCCGTAAGGCGGGCACTGTCCTCGAGGCCTTTGAGGCCGACAACGACCTCGCCCTCGATCCGGTCGCACGGGCCTGCGGAGACGACCTCAGCGTGCGGCTCTTCCTCAAGGGCGACGGGACGGGGACGCCCGTCCTCACGAGGGTCGAGGTCTTCTATTCGCCTTCGGGGTTCCTTGCGACGGCCGAGACCGTCGTGATCGGCACGTCGACGGGCCTGAGGGAGCAGTGCGCCTCCGACGACATCCGAGCCTCGAAGACGGAGGCCCTCGGCCCGGTGTCCTCCTTCGTCCTCGTGGACTCCGAGACAGTCGCGGTGGGCACGCGGGCGGCCGGCGACGGTCCGCCGTCGCCGAGTGATCTCGACGTCTCGGACGACACGTCCGTTCAATACCTCGAGTCGAGCGGCATCGTGGACCTGACCACGGCGCCCGACCTCCAGACCCCTGGACCCGGGGAGCTCGACGCAGGAGCCTTCCCAGGATGCCTCGGGTCGGACGACGACACGTCGTGCGTCTGGTCCGAGGGCGCGTGGTCGACGGAGACGCCGTTTGCCCCGACCGCGGAGACGATCGTGGCGGGGGCGAAGGCCGCCGGTGCGTTCCCCACGGACATCGGCGCGAGCGACGACGTTCGGATCGAATACCAGGAGACGGGAGGCGCCGGAGGCGCGGGCGCACCGACGGAGGTGGACCTCCGTGGCGACCTCGGGGACAACCTGAACGACAACACGCGCACCGTGTGGCGAAACCCCCGTGGCACCCAGCGGTTCTACGTGGTCTACGAGGACATCGACGGCCTGGACCTCGTGTACCGATGGTCCGCGGACGGCGTGACGTGGAGCGCCAAGCAACTCATTAGCGGGACTTCGCCGGACAATTTCGAGGTCGCGATCCACGACTCCGGGACGGACCTCAAGGTCTTCCTCGTCGTCGTGGAGGGGACCCAGATCACCTACCGCCACGGCTCGATTGCGGACACGTCGGACACGATTGCCTGGGATTCAGCGGTCCTCGTCGTCTCCGGGACGAGGATCCTCGCGCGCACCCTCTCCGCAAGCCTCGTCCGCACGTCCGCGGGCCGTCTCGTGGTCGCCTACGCGACGGACATCACGGTCGGATCCGCGTCCTATCGGACGACGAGGCTCATCGGCTCGAACAACGACGGACCCGCTCCGACTTGGAGCGGCGATGTCCTCTGGGACGATCCGAGCGGATCGACGAACAACGCGAACAAGGATAAGGTCACGTTCAACATGGCGGCCTTCGGGGCCGCCGGCTTCTCGACCCGTTTCCTCCTCGCGGCCCACGTTCCCGACGCGGGCAGCACGTCCCAGTACCGACACCTGTCCGCGGTCGTTCGCTGGGACGGCTCGTCGTTCACAAACCTCGCGGCGACGACGATTCGCTCGCCGGTCGACGCGGCGGACTCGCTAAGCTGCGTCGTCGACTCAAGCGATGTCCTGTACTGCCTCGTCGAGGATTCCAACGACCTGTTCTCCGCTCGGTCCGGTACGGCCGGGGACCACACGTGGGAAGCCCTTGTCAGCGTGCAGCCCGCCGCCGTGGAATCCGGGAAGTCGACCCTATCGATTGACCGGACCGCGACTCCGAACGTCCTCTACGCCGTGTACGATCACTCCGCTTCGTCGACTGACCTGTTCTACCGCACGACGCCCGTGACGACGATTGCCTGGAGCACGGAGGTCATCATTGCATACCCTCAGGACGTCCTCGAGGTGAGCTCGGCCGCCCGAGACTACGTGGGTGGCATCCATGTCGCGGGCATTCGCAACCCGAACGCCTTGTTCGTCCACCAGATTGTCGTGCGCGTGACCTCCTCGGAGGACATCGAACCGGTTTCCCAGTCCGTCCTCAAGGGCATCGAGTCCCTCGGCGGCTCGCCGGGCAGCTTCGGCCAGGGCTCCTTCGCGCGCAAGACGGACGGCCTGGGCCTCCAGACCGTGTCGGGCGTCGGATTCGAGCCAAAGGCCCTCATCCTGTGGTGGACGCGCCAGGCCACGTTCTCGACGGCGTCGGGACACTACGCAGGGATCGGCATCGTCGCCTCGTCCTCGGAGCAGTTCGCGATCGCCTGGGGCGACGACGACGCGCAGGCCATCTCGAACTCGGGCCGCCGGTCCGCCGCGAAGGCCGTCGTGATCTTGAACGGCGGGACCCCCACCTTGGACGGCGAGGCGTCCTTCGTTTCCTTCACCAGCGAGGGGTTCGTCCTCGACTGGACGACGAATCCGAGCCCTGCGCAGGCGACGATCGTCCACTACGCGGCCCTCGGCTCCATGGTCGAGGACGCCTTCGTCGGGCAGTTCACGGGCCCGCCCGCGGGCTTCACGGGCAGCCGGTCCTATGCGGGCGTGGGCTTCCGCGGGGACCTCGCGATCTTCCTCGGCAGCCTGCAGACGTCCCTCGGCGACGCGACCGGCGCGACGATGGGCTTCGGCGCGGCAACGGGTCCTGCGAGCCGCGGAGCGGCGTCCCTCGCAATCCCGGACGGGACGACGAACGCCGACACGGAGGAGGTCCAGTGGGACCGCCGGGTCCTCATGACGTTCGACCCGAACCTTCCCGAGCCGACAACGGACCAAGAGGCCGATTTCGTTTCCTTCGACGCAACCGGCTTCACGCTTTCCCACACGAAGACCACCACCGGCGATGTCCTCTTCTGGGGCCTCATCGTCAAAGGAGGGAACTACAAGGTCGGGTTCCTCGAGCGCCCGATTGTGGATGGGAGCGTGCAGTCGGTGTCGGGCATAGGCTTCCGGCCGAGCGGGGTCCTGTACTGGAGCACCGCCTCCGTGAAGTCGTTCAACGTGGCCCAGGCCCCGGAAGACCCCGGCGCGGAGTGGATCCTGGGGGCGGGCTCGGATCTCGGCGGTGTCGTGCGCGAGGAGGTGACGTGGTCCGGCTCGAACAACATGGTCTCGACGACGAACGCGAATATGCAGACGAACGCGACGAAGGTACTCAGGGACCTCAGCCTGAGCTCGCAGGCCGTCCAGAACCAGGCAGACTACGCGTCTTCGGACGCGGATGGCTTCACCCTCCACTGGCCGGACGTACAGCCGGAGACGGGCCAGAAATGGTTCTGGCTTGCGGCGGGCGAGGAGGTGTTCTCGTTCCCCGCATGCCTCGAGGCTTCGGACGACGAACGCTGCGTATACCGGGAGGCGGACCAGGGCGCTGGGAGCTTCCAGGCAGAAGTGAAGTACAGCTGGACGGGCATCGAGACGTGGGGCCTCGAGTGGCGTCTCTTCGTGGAGGGCCGTCTGGGAGCCACGAATCCGGAGACGATCCGGGTGCGGGTGTTCGGCTCCGACGAGGGCACGCTGAGTCCCGTGGCCTGTTCGATTGTTTCGCCGGCGGACGCGCTCTACGACTGTGGCGCCCTCACGGTGGACCAGCTTGACGCGGGCGCCCCGGATATCCTTCTCACGGACGACGCAAGCGACGCGGCGGAGTCGTCCTTCGAACTCGACCGCGTCATGATCCGTCGTACGTTCTCCACGACCCACGTCGAGGTTCGCTACGACTGGGCCGGCGTGGCGCTCGGCGGGGCATCGTACGAGCTTCGCGTTGAGGGGCACCGAGTGAACGAGAACGTCCTCGTGCAGGTGCTCACGCCGCCGTCGACGTGGACGACGCGCCTCACAATCGCGTCGACGTCCGATCTGACCCAGTCCTACGTGTTCACCCCAGAGGAGTTCAACGCGGGCGCGCCGTCCGTGCGGTTCCTTGATGCGGACCCGACCGATGCCACGCCGTCCACGTTCCGCGTGGACCAAGTACGCCTCGTGCGGGTCGACCTCACGCATGGCCTGGCCCTTCAGTGGGAATGGACGGAATCCGTGGATCCGGTCGGGTCGGCGACACTGGAGATCCGGGCGGCCCTCACGGGCGACCTCGAGGCGGTCTCCGTCGAGGTGTTCGATTGGCAGGATATGGACTGGCGCGCCACCTTCCTGATCGCGGGGTCGACCGAGACGGCGTACACGACTGGCTTGTGGACCGCCTGTACGGCCGCGCTCGACGACTGCGAGGTCTCCACGCCGTCCCCCGGATCCGTTCGGATGCGATTTGCGGATGCGGGCGGCCCGGACGCATCGGAGACGAGCGTTCACGTCGATGTGGGCGTCGTCCGAACGCCGTTCACGAGCGCCGCGCTCGACGTCGTCCTGGAATGGACGTCCCTCGGGTTCCGGTCGGGCCAGGACGCCCTGATCGTGGAGGGGCGCCGGTCCGACGAGGACATGTTCGTTCAGGTGTGGGACTGGCAGGCGAGCGTGTGGGTCTCCCGGCTCACGATCTCGTCCACGAGCGACGTGACCCTCGTCCATGTCCTCACGGCCGACGAAGTGTCCGCGACGTTCTCCGTGCGCGTTCGCCTCGTCGGCTCAACCGACGAGGCGCCCGATTCGACAGAATCCTCCCTCTCGCTCGACTACGTAGCGATTGAGAAGCGTGAATACCGGCTGGACGTTCGCCAAGAGATCGCAGGCATCGGCGGCGGATCGTTCGCCCTTCGGATCGAGGGTCGCCTTGCCGCAGCAGGCGAGAACTATGACGTGTTCGTCTGGGACTGGGTTGCGCAGGACTGGGTCTTGGTGTTCGACGCCTCGTTCGGGACGGCGGATTCGACCCTCGTCCACGTCCTCGCGAGTTCCGAGATCCAGGCAGGCACGGTCCGCATCCGCTTTGTCGACCAAGTCGAACTAGGCGATGTCGATGCGACCCTCCTCGAGGTCGACCACGTCGAAGTCGTCCTTTCGCCTCCATGATGGGTCGAGGGCGGGGACCCGCCTCACGACCGCCCCTGGACCTGTTATCCGTTTCGATTTCCGCGAACAGAGATCCCTGACGAGGTGCATTCCGCCGTGGAGCCGGTCCGGATAGCTCCCAACGTTCCTGATCCTCGAGATCGTCGTCGCCGCGGCCACGGCGGCCGTCTTACACCGGCGGCACAAGCGCCGTATGGCGCTCTACGCGTGAAGCGACCCGCGATTGCATTTGAAGTCGCGCAGACGATAGGTGTCTGGCGGCGCTCCCGAGTCGAACGCGACGCGGGCGGGCATTTTCGGCGCGGATCTCCGCTGGAACGGCGTCGCGTCGGTGAAAGTCCGCGCGGCTTCTGGCAGCGTCGGACCTCTTCCGTGGTCGCGCCACGATTGGTACGGATTTTGCTTCGTTCCTCCCTGTGAGAACACCGGAGTGGGCCAAGGTTTTTTTAGGGCCTCAAGGATACCGCGCGCCACAAGGGGGACAGGACGGCGCTCTCGGGAGTTAGGGGCCGCTAAGATCCGTCCGCTTCTCTTGGCGATCCCACGATGAGGAGGGGATTTCCTATCCACCAGGGCCGAAGGGTTCCGCTGCATGCGTTCCGTGCGTCCGTCGTCCTCCTTGCAGCGCTCGTGATCAACATCGTCTACGCTCCTTCCTACGCGGCGGCGCAGGACCTGAGCTTCACCTCGACGGCGGACTTCGACGCCGGCACGAAGAACCTGCCGGGGGACGGGAACTACGGGGTCGAGACGGCGAGGGACAACCCCGGAATCTCCGAGGACCAGCTCGAGCTGGCGAGCGTGAAGGGCGACGCTTTCGGGATCGACGACGCGGACGCAGACACGTTCAAGTGGGACGCTCCATCGACCTGCAGGATCCGGAGCCCGACGACGATCGTCCGATCCATTTCGGGCGGCAGGATGCACCTAGGATCGAACAGGACCGACCTGAGCACACACGTCGGAATCGTGACGTCGACGCCCATCTCGGGAGACATCGACGTGCGGGCGAAGCTCGATGAGGTGGCCACCCAGTCGAGCTCGCTCATGGAATTCCAGATTTTCAACGAGAAGCGGTGCTATCGGAAGACGTCCCCACTCACCGCGGACGGGGTGATCTATCAATGGGACGAGGGCAGCGTGAACGCGAACTTCGCGCTGCGTGCGTACACGGTCGTGAACGCCGCTGCGACCGCGTGTGGGACCGCGACGACGCTAGCCATCGATCCGGTCCACCTCCGAATCACCCGCTCCGGCAACACGTGGACCTGGTACTACAGCGCGGACGGCGTGGCGTGGACCCAGGACGAACAGTGCAGCCTCGCCGTATCCGGCGGCCTCTACGCCTCATGGTTCATGAAGGACCCCGCCGGGGGTGTCACGACGACGTTCGATGTCGACGACTACATCGTCGCCATGGGGGCTGTGGGCGCGGGCGGCTTCCGCACGACAGGAGACTGGACGTCCCCCTCGTTCCAGGTGCCAGCCGGTTTTGCCTTGAGCCAAATCGGGATTGGAGGTCTGTTCGACGCCACGTTCGCCCTCGATCGGACCGAACTGCGCGTCGGCGGCGCGCCCCTTGACGCGTTTGAGACGGACAATTCCCTCCTCCTCGTCCCGTCCACTCGGCTCTGCGGCGGGAGCCTCGACGTGCGTCTGTACCTTAAAGGCTCCGGGGGAGGTACGCCGGTCGTCACACGCGTTGACGTGTTGTTCGAGGCTTTCGCGACCGCCTCCGAGATCCTCACTCTTGGCACGTCCACGGGGACTGCGAACCAATGCGCCTCGGACGACGCGCGCGATTCGAAGACGGAGGCTCTCGGCCCTACGGCGGCGGAACGTCTCGTCGTTTCCGAGTCCCTGCTCGTCGGCTCGCGCGTTGCAGGGGACGGACCGCCGACGCCGAGCGACACGGATCTGAGCGACGACGCGTCCGTCCACTACCAGGAGGCGGCCATCCCCGCCTTCACCGATGTTGCCCCGACGTCCCAAACCCTGACGTCGGCGGACCACGACGCGGGGACGTTCCCGGCCTGCTTGACCTCGGACGACGACGTCGCATGTGCGTGGTCCGAGGCGGCGACGACGGCGGTGACGGACCACCTACCCTCCTCGAGGCTTCTCTCCACAGGCGCGGAATCGGGAATTTTCCCTGACGGCTTGGCGGCGAGCGACGACACGTATCTCGACTATGAGGAGGTGGGCGCAGGGGCCGTCACCCAGGACTACTTCCCCTCCTCGCAGTCCGTTCTCAAGGGCGCCGAGGGCACGGCCCCCGTGTTCGAGCAGGGCAGCTTCGTGAGGAAGACGGACGGGCCCGGAATTCAGTCCGTGACAGGCGTCAGTTTCCAGGGTCGCGCCCTCCTCCTCTGGTGGACGCGTCAGAGCATCGTGGGGACGGACCCGGGTCACTACGCAGGCATCGGGCTCGTGACTTCGCCAACGCAGCAGTTCACGATCGCCTGGGGGGACGACGACGCGGTGAGTCCCTCGAACGCAGGCCGGCGGTCCGCGGCGGCGGCAATCTCGATCCTGGGCAGCGGCACGCCGACCGTCGACGGGGAGGCAGTGTTCCTGGGATTCATCGGCACGGGCTTTGATCTTCAGTGGACGACGAATCCGAATCCCGCTCAGGCCACGATCATCCACTACGCGATATTCGGGGAGGCCGTCTCCGACGCGTTCGTGGGCCTGTTCACCGGCCCCCCGGCCGGGGCCGTCGGCAACCGGGCGTACACCGGCGTCGGCTTCAAGGGAGACGCCGCGATCTTCATGAGCACCCTCCAGACGAGCCTCGGCAGTGCGGCCCACCTCATGATGGGGTTCGGCGCCGCGACGGGGCCGCTGAACCGGGTGAGCGCCTCGATCGCCGTGCCCGACGGCACGACGACGGCAGATACGGAGTCCGTCCAGGACCGCAAGGCCCTTGTCGTCTACGACGCCTCGATTTCGGAGCCCACGACAGACCAGGTCATGGACTTCGTCTCTTTCGACGCGAACGGGTTCACCCTGAACCACCAGAAGACCGTGCGCGGGAGCGTCCAGTTCATCGCGATGGTCCTCAACGGCGGACGCTACAAGGCGGACTCCCTCACGCGGCCCACGGTCCTCGGTGACCAAGCGATTACGGGCCTCGGGTTCAAGCCCGCGGGGGTCCTCTTCTTCGGCATGGCGGGCACGCAGGCCTTTGCGGGTCAGGACACGGGGGCGGAGTTCATCTTGGGTACGGGCTCCCAGACCTCGGCGGGCGTCAAGGAGGACCTCATCTGGTCCGGCTCGAATGACAAGCAGGTCCCGCAGAACGCGAACCAGCACACGTCCACGACGAAAGTCATCATCGACATCAGCCTCTCCTCTCAAGACCACCAGAACGTCGCGGACTACAAGAGTTCGAACGCGGACGGCTTCACGCTCACCTGGACCCAGATGCAGACGAGTTCGACGCAGAAGTGGCTGTACATGGCCTTCGGTGGCGGACAGAGCGCGGGTCCGTCCTCGTGCACGGGTTCCACGGAGATCGACTCCACGGGGGTCCTCGGAGACAGCCTGAGCGATAACACGCGGACCGTGTTCCGGAACCCGCGGGGACAGCAGCGGCGGTATGCGATCTACAAAGACACCTTGAACAACGACCTCGTGTACCAGTGGTCCACGGACGGATGCGCTTGGAGCGGGCGCCAGGTGATCAGCACGACCACGCCGAACTACTTCGACCTCACGATCCACGACACGGGGGTCGATCTAAAGGTGTTCCTTGTAGTCGTGGAAGGGAGCCTCATCAAGTATCGCCGAGGTTCCATCGCAGACGGTTTCGATGTGATTGACTGGGATCCCGCCCTGACAATCGTCTCGGCCACGAAGGGCCTCACACGGACGCTCACCGCGACGATCGTTCGGACCGCCGCGGGTCGGCTCGTGGTCCCGTACACGACGGATATCGCCGTGGGCGCGGGCACGTACCGCACCGCGCGTCTCATCGGGTCCGACGGAGACGGGGCGGCGCCCGCGTGGTCGGGGGACACCCTATGGGACGATCCGAGCGGCTCGACGAACAACCAGGGGAAGGACAAGGTCGTCTACACGACCGCGGGCTTCGGTCCGTCGTCCCCCGATCGCCTCGTCCTAATCGCCCACGTGCCGGACGCGATTGATACGTCCCACTTCAGGCACCTGAGCGATACGCCGGAATGGAACGGAGTCGCCTTCAGCGCGCCCTCGGTGACCGTCCTCATTGGAACCGTCGACTCGGCGGACGCCCTGAGCGTCGTCGTCGACGACAACGGCCGAGCCCATGCTTTGCTCGAGGAGGGAAGCAACCTTTTCAGCCTCCACGCCACGACGCCGGGCCAAGACGACTGGGGGCGCCTCGTCCTCGCGGTCCCGCCGGAGCAGGAGTCCGGACGCTCGACCTTGGCGATCGATCGTAGCGCGACTCCCGACGTCCTTTACGCGATCTACGACAAGTCCCTCGTGAACGTGGACCTCTTCTACAAGACGACCCCCGTCGACGTCGTTTCCTGGGGCACCGAGGTACGTGTCCCGTACGCGGAGGATATCAGCGACCTCGGCGTCTCCGAGAGGGACTCCGTGAGCGGCATCCACGTCCTCGGGGAACGCGCGACGAACGTCGTGTTCTACCATGAGATTCGCCTGGGCGGAGCCCCGCCCCCGCCGCCGGACCCCGTCCCCTCCTCCTTCCCAGACTGCATCCTGTCGTCCGACGAGGCGACCTGCTTGTACACGGAGACGGACCAGGGGTCGGGCGGGCCGTTCCAGGTAGAGGTGCGGTACTCGTGGGCCGGCGTCGATACCCTGGGCGATTCCTTGCGCGTGTTTGTCGAAGGCCGCCAGGGGGCAGTGAATCCAGAGCGGATTGACGTGTACATCCTCGAGGCGGATGATGTGACTCGTACCCTCGCCACGTGTTCCATCTCCCTCGACCGAGACGCCCTGTACGACTGTGGCGCCCTCACGACGGGCCAGCTGGACGGCGGCTCTCCGGACATCCTGTTCGTCGACTCGTTGACGTCCCCGGACGCGTCCGCGTCGAGCTTCCATCTCGACCAGGTGTTCATCAGCCGCAGCTTCGCGGGAAAGCGGCTCGAGGTCCGTTTCGACTGGGTCGGCCTCCTGCCCGGGGCCACGTCGTACGAATTGAAGGTTGAAGGGCACGTCACGGACGAGGCTATGGCCATTCAGGTCCTGACGCCTCCGTCCACATGGACTACTCGACTCATCCTGAGCTCGGTGACCGACCTCGCCCTCGCGTATGCCCTGACGGCCGCCGAGCTGAACGGCGGCGCACCTTCCGTGCGCTTCGCGGACATCGACGCGACGGAGATCGTCGTCTCTCACCTCCGCTTGGATCGGGTGCGAGTCGTGCGGTCCCAGGTTACCTACGACCTCAATCTTATCTGGGACTGGACCGGCCTCGTGCCCTCGGACCTGAACCTCCTCGAGTTGCGCGCCTCGCGGGGCGGCGACACGGAAGATGTCCTCGTGCAGGCATGGGACTGGCAGGACAGCGACTGGCGGCTCGTCTCTACGATTAACGTCGCGACGGAGATCGCGTCCTCATCGCCCCTCGGCGTGGCCTGCGTCGCCGGCGTCGTGGATGACTGCGAGCTTTCCGCAGCTGGCGAAGTCCGGGTACGCTTCTCCGACCTGGCCGGGCTCGACGACACGGAGAGCACGCTCGTCGCCGACCTGGGCGTCGTGCGCCTCTCCGACACGGCGAACGTCCTCGATCTCAGGTACTCTTGGTCCCTCGGGTCTCGTTCCGGGGAGGACCGCCTGTCCATCGAGGGTCGTCGGACGGACGAAGACGTCTCCGTCCAAGCATGGAACTGGGTGACGTCGTCCTGGGAGGGAATCGGGTCGATCGCCTCGACGACGGACTCCACACTCGTGCACGTCCTGACGGACGCCCAGGTCTCCGCGACCCTCGAGGTGCTGGTCCGCTTCGTCGGGGCGGACGAGAGCGCTGCGGATAACGTCGCCTCGGATCTCTACTTGGACTACATCGGGATCCGCAAGCGGGAATACGGCCTTGACGTGACCGATGTGATCACAGGTGCGCCGGGAGACGGACCGTTCCTCCTCCGCTTGGAGGGCCACGTCGGGACGGCCGACGAGAACTTCGATGTGTCCGTGTGGGATTTCGTACTGGGTGACTGGGTCCCCTGGCTCGCGTCGCCCTTCACGAGCTCGGACCAGACGTTCACGCGCGCCTTGGCCGGTTCCGAAATCGTGGGCGGCGAGGTTCGCGTCCGATTCGCGGACACGGTCCTCTCGGCCGACACAGCCGCGAGCGAGCTGCGAGTGGATCTGCTCGAAGTCATCGACCAACCCTGACGGGCACGACCGTGGGTCCGCTCAGCCGCCCTGCGCGGATGGCGCGCCGCTTTGAGCGATCTCCTCCGCGTGTTCCTCCATGCGGAGTCGATTCCGGACGAGTGCCTCGATCCGCTCGAACACCTCGTCGGGAGGCCCGCTCGCGTCCACCGGCGTCAGGGAAAGGAGCGTCTTGAGGTCCGCGTACTCCGCCGCGAACTTGCGAAGCTTCGGGAGGGGCCATTCCCGCTTCCGCTCGAGGGCTTTCTCCGGGTCGAGCTCGAGGAGGAGGGCGAGGTCCGGCTCTTCCGAGACCGCCAGGAAAAGCCCTTCAATCGTGAGCTTGAGTCGACCCCGCGTCCGGAGGTACGCGACCACATCGGCGACATAGCGGTCCGTTACGACGATCCGCCCGGGTATCATCGTTCCCGAGAGGCGGCCCAGGACGAAGAGGTAGTCCGCGAACGTCGCCACGTCGTACAAGGCCTTGGCCCACGGATGCGCCTCGAGGCGGTCCATCCGTCCCGCGAGACGCTTCCAGATCGATTCGAACGCGATGCCACCGGAGAACGTCGCGCCCGTCGCGGGGTCCCACCGCTTTCGATGACCATAGAAATAGGCCGCGTCGAACCCGCTCGCCCGGAGACTTCCGACGAGCCGCTCCGCGGCGGTGGACTTCCCGGAGCCGTCGATTCCGGACAGCGTCACGAGAGCGCCTCGAGACGAGGCCCACGAGGCTCCCTTCGGAGGTCGCTGCTTCAGGACGAGGGGCGTCTCCTGGATCACGTGGTACGGGACGTAGCGTTCCGCATCGATCCACCGCGCCTCAAGGGGAAAGAACCGGAAGACGGATTCTGCCCGCAACGCCCACCAAAACAGAACCCCGCGGATTCGCGCTCTCACCGTGAGCTCGGGGACCGCGCAGATGTCGATGTCGGACGTTCCGCTGATTTCTCCCCGGGCGCCGCTGCCGCGAAGGAACACGGTTCGGAAGAACGTCTGGCGTTTCACCTTCCGCGACACCCGGTCAAGGTGGAATCGCAGGCGCACGACGTCCGTGGAGACACCGCGGAGGGTCCAGATCTTCAGGAAGCCGCCGTAGACGACGAGCCACGCGGCTGTGTGAAACAGGAGCCAGCCCGCCACGACTCCAAGGAAGTCTGCACCCAAGACGGCGAGAAGGATAATGACGCCGAGCTCAAGGAGGGCGCGGGCCATGACTTCCCACATCGCATACCAGCCGACGCCCTGGATGAGCCAGCTGCGGAGCAGCTTGCGGGCGAAGGATTTCCGGAGGCGAGATCGCAGGGTCATTCGGATTCACCTGCCCGCGCCGGATGGCGACCGCCCTTCGTAGAAGTCCCGCTCGTAGGCCACGGCTCGCTCCCACGTGTATTCCCGGAGCAGGTCCTGCGCCTGTGTGCGCATCGCCTCACGGGCTCCATCGAGTCGACCCTGCGCCTCCAGCTCCGCGTATAGCTCGGCGAGCGCCTGCGGGTCGCCGACGCTCGAGAGGAATACGCCCTTCCGGCTGCCCCAGAGCATGCGCAACGCGTCGATGGCGTACGCGACGACGGGCACCCCCAGGCATAGGCTCTCGAGGACCGTGATGGAGAACGCGTCGACGTAACTCGGGTAGAGGAGCGCTCGCGAGCGGCGCATCGTCTCGTAAAGTTTCTCCTGTGAGAGGTAGCGGAGCATGACGAGATCCTCGCGGACGCCGAAGGTCCGAACGAGATCGTCGAACAGCTCCACATGTCGCGAGAACTGGGGGCTACCGCAGACGGCGATCCGGAGCGGGCGCCCGAGACGGCGCTTCATCCGGGCGATGAGGGCGGGTAGGTCGAGGAAGCCCTTGTGCGGATGGAATCGTCCCACGTAGACGCCGTCGTACTCGATCGGTCCGTTCGACGTTGACGGGGCCCGGAACCGCTCCGCCTCCATGCCGACGTGGACGCGCGGCACGAACAGGGGAGCGCGATAGCCGAACGCGCGGAGGTTCTTCGAGGTGACGGGCGTCACGGCCATGACCCTCGCGTCGCGCCGCCGGGCGAGGGCCCGGACGGACAGCGCGCACGCGCCGACCTGGAACGCGAAGTACGGCACGGGCGCGCGGAGGATCCTCGCCGCGATGAACGGGAAGCGGACGAGGTCCATCGGAGTTGGCTCCTGTACGCCGACCGCTTTGAGGACATCGAGGGTCCCGACGTACGGGAGTTGGTGGAACTTGACGAAGAGCGGGGCGCGCAGCCCCGCGCGCCACGCTTTGGTCAGTGCGGGAATCCAGAATTCGCTCGAGACGACCATGCCGTCGTACGCCGTCGCGGGCGGCATGTCGCCGTCTGCGAGGGACCGGAGCTCGAGGTGCCCCGCCCGCGAGAGGTCATGGAGGCGTCGGGTCACCTCAGCGCTCAGGATGTTCCCCTTCGAGAGGAACGCCGTGTAGTGCACGTTCGCCGTGTGCGCGTGCTCGATGACCTTGAGGGTCACCTCGACCCCGCCGCTCGGCACGCCGATGCGCGGGAACAGAAGGGCCATGCGGAGCGGATCGGAACTCATGCCACATCCCCCCACGTCGGTTGGCGGTAACGGCATGGGGCCGCGGGGCTGTGGTTGCTACGTCCGCGTGGCGTGCGACAAGGCAAGGAACCCCCCGGCCCCCCAACCGTTCTCCGAGCGATACGCGACACAGGTCTATTCTCTTTTTCGTTCCCACCCGGTTCTCACTCCCGTCCTTGAGAACGCTTCGCGGCGAGAGGTGGCATCCTTGAAGTAGGGCCCCAGCGATGGGCGATGTCTTATGGGGCCGGAGACGGGGTTCCTGGGCGACATGGTATCACGCCTCCGGGGGGCCTTCCGGACGAACCTGTTTCGCAACTCGTTCTTCTTGCTCCTCCGCTCGTCGCTGAGCTACTTCCTGGGTTTCCTGTTCTGGCTCGTCGTCGCGAGGACGTATCTCCCCAAAGACGTGGGTGTCGCGGCAGCTCTCCTGAGCCTGGTCCTCCTTCTCGCGCGGGCCGCGGCCTTGGGTCTCCCCTTAGGCATCCTGCGATTCCTCCCGGCCGAGACGAACAAGCCCGCTCTCATCAACGCGGCGTTCACGGCTTCGGGGCTCGCCGCCATCGGAATCGGCGTGGCGTTCTTCGCGGGACTCGACCTGTGGGCGCCAGCGGTTGCCTCCGTCCGCGGGGATACGCTCCTCGTCGCGGGTCTCTTCTTCTCCCTCGTGTTCTTCGCGATGGACGGGATCCTCGACAACGCGTTCGTCGCGGCCCGCCGCGCGGACTATGGGCTTGTGCGAACGACAATCTTCTACGGGCTGCGGCTACCCCTTGCAGTGGCTCTCATGGCCTTCGGCCTCCTCGGGATTGTCACGACGTGGGCGCTCTCCCTTGTCGTGTCGGTCATCGCGGCGGGCCTCCTGCTGCCGAGGTTCTTCCCTGGGTACCGGCCGAGGCCCGCGCTCCGACCGCTGCGACACAAGGGCTTGCTCGGATTCAGTCTGTGGAGCTACGGTACGGGGGTCGTGGCGGGCGCCGCGTCCTCCCTGTTGCCCCTCCTCGTCATCAACCGGCTGGGATCCGGCGTCGGCGAGGAGGCGTCCGCCCACTTCTACGCGGCCTTCGCGATCGCTAGCCTGCTGTACAACGTGCCTCACTCCTTCTCCACGTCCCTCCTCGTCGAGGGATCCTACGAGGAGATTGACTACCCCGCGGAGCGACGGAGGAGCCTCCGCTACTCGGGCCCCCTCGTGGCCCTGGGAATCGCGGGCGCGATTCTCCTCGGCCGGCCCATCCTCGGCCTGTTCGGCGAGTCCTACGCGGCGAACGGCTACGAGACCCTCGTCCTTCTCGTCCTGGCGAGCCCCATCATGCTCGTGACGGGCATTTTCTCCGCTGACCTCCAGGTGGGGAAGCGAGCGCGGCCCATTTTCTTCGTGACGACCCTGTCCACGATCGTCACGTTGCTCGTCGCGGTCCTCGCGATGCCCGTGGCCGGCGTGCTCGGCGTGGCCCTCGGCGTCATATCGGGGCAGGCGACGAAGCTCCTCATGTACTTCCTCGTGAGGCAACACCGATTCCGCCGCGTTCGCACGACGGAATCGTCCGCGTAGGCGCTGGCCCGCCCCCTCCTAGGTTCCTTCGAGGGGGTCCGCGGGTACCGCCGAACGAATCGCTCCGTTGGGAGCGCGGGTGGCTCGCCGCACGAGTCCGAGACCGAGTCGGTCGGACATCTTCCGCCACACCTCATCCTGGACGTCGTCCTGGGACCGACTCGCATCCACGGGCTCGAGTCCGAGCAGCGTCGCGAGCCGCGCATATTCCGACGCGAATCGTTCGAGCTGCGCCAGGCTGTTTTCCTGCTTCCGCTCGAGCGCGACGCGTGGCGGGAGGTCGAAGAGGAGCGCCAGGTCAGGCTCCCTCGAGAGCGCGATCAGCAATCCCTCGACCGTTTCCCGCATCGGGCCCCAAGACCGAAGATAGCAGAGGACGTCTGCGACATAGCGGTCGCATAGGACGATCGTGTTGCGCGTCAGCAGCCGGAAGAGCCTCCATTGGACGTACACGGAATCGATCAGCGTGACGACGTCGTATGCGAACTTCGCCCACGCATGGTCCTCGAAATCCTCCATCCTGCGTCCGAGACGTTTCCAAAGGGATTCGTACATGACGCTGAGGCCGACATCGGGGCCTGCCCGCGTCCGGAGCCACGCTTGGCGATGCGCCCAGAAGCGGACCGCGCGGAATCCCGATGCCTCGAGCGTCGACGTGATTCGCTTCGCGACGGTGGTCTTCCCCGAACCGTCCAAACCGGAGAGGGACACGAGGAGGCCTCGGGCGGCGAGCCGTTTCCGTGCTTCCTCGGGCTCTTCAATCCGCCGGCAAAGGTACCTGGTCGGCTGTCCCTGGCTGTGGAACGGGATGTACCGAGGGCTGTCGAGCCAACGCGCTTCCAACGGGATCAGCCGGGACGCGGCTCCGATTCGGAGCCTCCAGACGAGCATCATCCCGCGGAGCTTGGAGAGCAACGGCCTCTCCGGGGCAATCAGGATGTCGACATCGGAGTGCTCGGTGAGCTCTCCGCGCGCCGCGCTGCCGCGGAGGAACGCCGTGTGCAGGTACGGTCGATCGCCCAGGGCGTACCCGAGCCGTCCGATGTAGCGATGGAGTCGATCTGTCCCCGTGGACACACGAAGGCCCTTCCAGAGCAGCATGTGGCCGCCGTAGAGGAAGAACCAGGAGAGCGTGTGAAGGACGAGCCAGCCGACGAGGATGACGTGGAGGGGTAGGCCCGCGAGCCACAATGCCAAGACGAAACCCCCCTCGTAGAAGGCGCGTACGCTGACCTCCGTGAGGGCGTACCAGTTGAGCCCTTGGATCGCCCAGTTCCTTACGAGCTTGCGCCACGAAAAGGTCATGGCTCACCGCTCCGGCGAGTTTTGGACTCCGGCGAAGAACTGCCAGGTCGGGACGTGCGGGTGCCCCCATAGAGCGAGGTCCGCTCTTCGTCGATTCATGTTACTCACGATGTCCTACGTCGCCACGGGGGCGACTCCGGTGCCGAAACCACCCTGCAACTCGCCGAGAAGAATGCCTTCAATGCGAGAACGCACCTCGTGTTCGCTTGGCCGGGCGTCCACGGGCACGAGGTGCAGTCGGTCCTTCAGGTCCGAGTACGCCTCCGCGTACCGTTCCAACTCGTGGAGGCTCTGCTCCTGTTTGCGGGCGAGCACCTCACGAGGCGTGATCTCGAAAAGGATGGGGATGTCCGGGACGAAGGACATGCCGACCAGGAACGGTTCGGCGAGACGTCCAGGACCCAACATCCTGAGATAGGCGATGACGTCGGCCACGTACCTGTCCACGATGAGGATTCTCCGAGGCTTCTGGAGGATCGCTAGCCGCCAAAGGACGATAACATAGTCCAGGATCGTCGCGACATCGAAGAGAGCCTTCGCGAGCCGGTGCCGATCAAGCTCCGGAAGCGATCGGCCGACGTGTCTCCAGAAGGATTTGAAGGCGATTGCGAAGGAGCGGCGGGTGCCGCCTCGCAGGTATGTCAAGCGATGACCGTAGAAGTACACCGCGTCCAGCCCGCGATCCCGCAGACTGGCGACGAGTCCGTTCGCGATGGTGGTCTTCCCAGACCCGTCGAGGCCCGAGAAGCTCATCAAGATCCCGCCAGCCGCCCAGCGCTGCGCCAGCCGGTCGCCGTGTGCGGGTTCCTTGAGCGCGGTTGTGGCGCCCGCCTCGGCGATGAAAGGGACATACCGTTCAGTGTCGAGGAGGTCGGCTTCGAGGGGCACCCGTCGCAGCAAGGATCGAAACCGGACCGCCCACAGCAGCAGGACTCCGAGGGCCCGCGGCCGAGCAGGAACGAGCCAGATATCGATGTCCGACAAGTCATTGAGTTCGCCTCTCGCCCCGCTCCCCCGTAGATAGACGGCACGGACGCCCCGGCTTCGGCCGACGTACCCCCTCAAATCCTCGAGGAACATCCGAATCCGAGATACGTCCGTCGACACTCCCAGGAGAATCCACAACCTCCCGAAGCCGGAGTAGAGGAGGAACCAGGCGGCCGTGTGAAAGAGGAGCCATGCCACGAAGATCGGGAGCGCAGGGAGCCCAGCGAGCCACAGGGCCAGGATGAAGCCTCCCTCTAGGAGGATCCGGGCGAACGCCTCGGTTATGGCGTACACCCCGAGCCCCTGCAGCGCCCAACTGCGGAGCACCTTACGCACAAAGATTGCCCAGTTCCCGTCAGGGATGGAGACGCGTCGATCATGAACCTCAGTGCGGTGCAACGAATCACCGTCCGGCGAGGGACGAGATGAGCTCGGGCACGTTGTCGAAGGTGGGCGATTTCGATCGGACGCTGTAGTACTTCTCGGCACGCCCGATGAAGGATTGCATGCACGAGCGGTAGCGCATCATGATGTCGTCGAAGTCGAGGTCCGGATAGAAATAGGCATATTGATTCAGGATCGGCGAGAGCGGACTGTTCCACAACTTGGACACTTCCGCCATGTTGACGAGCATCACCCGCCGCAGGGCCTCCTCGCGATCCAATTCTTCGACATGGTCGGGGCCCCCCTCAAGGAGGAAGATTGAGTGAACCCTCGCGCGGTCGCCAATCGGGAGCCCCGTCTGGTGGAACGGCGGCTTCTTCCGAAGGTACTTCGCAAGAGGCACGTTCATCCTCGTCGGCCGGGGCGCGTGCCAGTCCGGATAGCAATAGACCCGGCCGTCCGGGTCCACAATAGTGAAGTCGTCCGATAGGAAGCGGTAGCCCGCGTTCATGAGGGAGGCCGCGATTGTGGACTTCCCCGTCCCGCTGTACGCGAACAGGAGGAAGGCATCGTCGCCGCGCGCCAACGTCGTCGCGTGGCATCCCGCGTAGCCGCCGCGGATGAGCTTCAAGGCGATGACAAGGAGGGCGAGCTTCGAGAGGAGTTGTCGTGCTTTGAAGCGCACGGGACGGAACTCATAGAAGGGCAGGGCCGTAACAATCCGCGCGGCGTCCCCCGTCAGTCCGTGCACGTGGAATCTCCACCTCGCTTCGCCTCCGAACAACGAGAAGACGGGCACCTCGCATTCGAAGTACAGTCCTTCGTCTTCCGTTTGATGGGTCGTGAAGCCCACGATTCGCCTCGGCCCGGTGGCGGGGAAGCCGTCAAGGTGGTCCACCATTTCGATTTCTAGGTTTGGCTCGACGCGATCCACTTGGAAGTGTCGGGGGACGGTCGTCAACTGGACGTTCGTCCGCAACCGGATCAGATCATGAATGTCGAAATGCGACCACGCGCGAGATCGGCTCGTCGCAGATGGCATCCCGTTCAGATTCCCCGGTGAGCTCATAAAGCGTGCGTCCGTCATGGTCGCGCCTCGTCACGTCGCCCTCCGAGGACCTGGGCCAGGAGGTCTTGGGCGTTGCGGAACGATGCCCCGCGCGAGCGAACGACGAACGCGTGGGGGGCCCTGCTCGCGAAGCTCGCGGTGAGGGCCGTGTACTCCCTTAGGATCTCGGCCAGGTCGAGGCTCGGGTAGAAGTAGGAGTACTGCCCGAGGATTTGGGACACGGGGCTGTTCCAAAGCCTCCAGAGTTCCTCCATGTTGAGCAGGACCAATCGGCGAGCCGAGCCGTCCGCATCCAATTCCTCGACGCCATCGGGACCACGTTCGAGGAACAGGATCGTGTTGACAGTCGCCCGCTTGCGGATGGGAAACGGCGCTTCCCTCGTGCTTCGGTATTGGCCCAAAACGTAACGGAGGCCGGGACTGCCCGACACCTCCGTGTGCGGAGGATAGTATTCCGGCCAGCAGTAGACCCGCCCCTGTTTGTCGACGAGAGAGTAGTCGTCCGACAGATAGCCGTCGCACACCGAACGCATGAGGGCTGCGGTCAAGGTCGTCTTCCCGGTTCCGCCGTAGCCAAAGATGACACACGCGTCGTCCCCCTTCGCGACGGCCGAGGCGTGACACAATGCGACGCCCTTCCTCGCCAGTTTCATCGTGATCGCGACGTAGACAATCCTCGAGAGGAGATCCCTCAGGCGGGACCCGATCGGTCCCACGCTGAACCGCGGGAAGGCGGTGGTGATCCGCGTTTCACGATCGCCGAGCCCCCTCACGAGGAATCTCCACGCAGCCTTCTCACTCAGGTACTGCAGGAAAGGAGCCGGGCATTCGTAGTAGACCTCCCCGCCTCCTAGGTCGCAAGTTCCTGGATGGCCAATCGTGCTCCTCACGGAGTCCTCGGGGGGACGCGTCAGTTCCGGCACGGAGACCACTTCGAGATCGGGGTTCACGGACGCAACACGGAAGTGCTCGGGCAGCTTGGGGACTATCGGCACGTTCGTCCTCACGTTCAGCGCGTCGTGGATGTTGAAGCTGGCGGCGTCTGCGAGGTTGCCCCTGCGACGCCTGCCCCGACGGCTTGCCGGGTCCTGCGTTGTGTTCGATTCGAAACGACCCGACATCGTCACGGTCGACCGCGTCCCCTCGGTTCACAGCGGAAGATCATCAAGCTTCCACAATCCCAGGCTCTTGCCGGTCATTGTTCCGTCGCCTCTCTCGCGGCTCTCGCTGAGTGTCTTGATGGGTTTCGGAAAACTGAACGGAGCCAGTTCCAAGTTCAGGGGATGCCACGCGCCCGTGAAGGCATCACGGTTCTGTTCTACCGCGGGATACGTCGTGGTGAGCAGATAGCGAGATCCGCTCCTCTTGAAGTTCCGGAGCGCCGCGAGGGCGCGTTCGAACGACAGATGAATGAGGCAGTCTCGGCACAAGATCAGGTCAACGCGCGGCAGCTTGTCCTTGGTTATGTCACGACTCTGGAATTCCCTGCTTCCGCGGCCGAACCGTTCTTTGTTTTTGGCAATCAATTCCGGAACGATGTCGATTCCTACGTACCTGTCCGTGTCGAGTTCAACTTCCTTCATCCAGTTGAAATCGCCGCAAGCCGCGTCGAGCAGGCTCCTCGCATTGAGCTCTCGGACCAAGATGGGCAATTGCTGTCTGATCGCGGCGGTATGCCGGAGCTCGGAGCCCACGCCAGAGACGGATTCCTGACTGCCCCAGACCTGTTTTTCGTAGATCTCGAAGAATACGGAAGGCATTGGCATCCGTTTCCAACGGCGCAGCTGAATCTGTTTCGCAACGATTTGAACGAGAGGATTCCGCGTCATCATCGTCCTGGCCTTCCTTCGCATCTCAGTTGGCCGCCTTCAGGCCTTCGCAGACACCCTCGTAGAATCTCCTCTCTCCGAGGACGACCCTCTCCCACCGATATTCCTCCAAGAGGGCGCCCGACTGAGCGCCGGCTTCCTTGCGGGCGTCTGCCAGCCGGAAGTCTGTCCGAATCTCGCACGCCACTTGCGCGAGCGCCCTCGGATTCCCAACAGGGACCGAGAATACACCCCTCCTTCGGCGCCAAATCATTCTCATGGCGTCGATGTCGTACGCGACGACGGGGACGCCAAGGCACAAGCTCTCGAGCACCGTCAGCGAGAAGCCATCGACATAGCTCGGGTAAAGCAGCATCCTGGAACGGCGCAGAGTTCGGTAAAGGTCCGCCTTCGGAATCCTTCTGAGGATCGACACGTTCTCCTGGACCCCGAGGGACTCGACGAGACCTTTGAACCGCGTCGTGTAGCTCGCGGTGTCGGCGCCGCCGCAGACGGCGATCCTCACGTCCGAGCCAAGGGTCTTCTTCATCTGGGCCACGATGTACGGCAAGTCGAGGAACCCCTTCTGCGGATGGAATCGACCGACGTACACGCCATCGAACTCGAACGGCTCCTCGGTCCTCAGGCTCTCCTCCACGGGCGCCCTCGCGATGCCGTTCGGGCATTCGGGTATACTCACCGGACCTCGGTAACCGAGGCAGGAGAGGTTCTTTGCGACAACGGGCGTGGTCGCGAGGACGCGGCCATTCCGAAGCCTGAGGAGGGACCGGACGGACGCGACGCCGGCAGCCGTCGAAACGGCGGATGAGAAGAATCCATCCGTATACACCCTCGCCTGGAGGAAGGGCAGCCTCACGAGGTCCGGGAGTGCCGGGTCGTCGATTCCTTCGCGTTTCAGGATGTCCAGTGTGCCGATGTAGGGCAGCTGATGGAAATCGAGGCAATAGGGACCGACTAGGCCGACCTCCTTCGCACGCCGCCATGGGCCCCACCAATACTCCGTTGGAATCGCAACTGCGTCGTACGCCGTCCCGTTGGCTTGGAGGACGCGGCGGTCTAATCTCCGCCGTTCGACGAGCCCAGACCGCTCGAACTCTAGGAGGCGATTCGCCACTTCGGCATTGGGCGCGCCCCCCGCCGGTTCGAGGCAGGTGTACTGGATGCCGGCGGACGCCGAGTACTCCACGAGCTTTAGCGTGCGTTCCATGCCGCCGCTGAATGCGTCGATGTTTGGGATGATGAGGGCCACCTTCAGCTGGTCTGCACACATGGTCTAGGGAACCACCTGGTAGACCTCGATGGGGCCGGCGTCGTAGATCTTGTTGAATTGATCGAGTTCGGCGGGCGCGGCGGGGTCGAGCCGCCCGTAGACGCCGCTCCCCGTCTGGCCGATACCGGTGGTGCTCGAGAGGAACCCGGGATCGACATCGAAGTACGAGAACACGACGAGCTCTCCCGGAACGAGCCGGGTCATGTTGATGAACCCGTTCTTCGTGACAGGCAGCTTGCCAATGAAATTCGTTTCCGTCTGAAGACATGCGACGATCCGCTGCCTCGCGAGGCCGTGCAGGCTCAAGGACGTTTCCGCGCGGGAAGGCGTTCCCGCGTAATCGCACACCCACGCGGCGACCGCCCGCTCGTACCGGGTGTCGTACAGCTTCACGTACGGCCGGTCGCCGGCGAACGGGCTCGTCTCGAAGCCCGCGATGATGCTCGTCGACGAGGCGAACACGAGGCCGCCGACCAACAGCGCGGCGATGGCGAGGCTCGCGCCCTGCCGCGCACCCGCTGCGATGCCCCCTCGATGCCGGGCGGCGTAGCGGATCCCAAATCCCGCCAAGGGCGCGAGGCCGGCGAACTGGAGGAACACGTAGATGCGGTTCGGCAGGATGTATTCGAGGCGGGTCAGGAGTCCGAGCGCTGAGAGGCCGAGCAAGGTCACGAGAGGGCCGAGGACGAGCATGTGTCGGGCCGTCACTTTGCGGTGAAGCATCGCGAGGAAGCCCACGGCGGCGAGGGCAAAGAGGATCGAGTCGCCGATTGTGTTCACGAGGATCACAGGCAGTGGCAGGGCGTCCGTCACGTTCGGGCCTGCCTCGAGCGTCTCTTGGGTGAAGTGGCGGTAGTAGCCCGTGAGGAGCTGGAAGCTCTTGCCCACGAGGCACGAGAAGTTCGTCCAATCGATGATGAGGGTGTACGCGAACGCGATGCCGACGACACTGGGGCCCCACGTCGACGCGCGGTAGTCTCGTTCCGCGATGCGGTGTCCCGCGACGATCCCGAGCAGGATCACCCCGAAGATGAGGGACGAGTACGGGTGCGTCAGGACGAGCGCGAGGATCAACGGGAAAGCTGCGAGCAGGAGCCTCGCACGACGGACATCGATGATCTTGAACAGGACGAGGATGCATCCCGCAATAAGCGGGAGCGCGTACGTGATTGGCGCGGCATGTGCGGCCCAGCCGATGTAATAGCTCGATCCCGCGAGGAGGAGCGCTCCGAGGAGGCCCGCCCGCACCCCGAAGATCTTCCGCCCGACCACCACGGCCACGACGATAGGTAGCAGCATCACGAGGAACCCAAGCGCGTAGTAGGCATGGGCTGCGTCGAGTCCGAGCACGAACGCCCCGGAGGCCGCCATGAGGTGGTGGGCGGGGAAGGTCTCGTAGATCAATGCGCAGCCTTCCAACACGCCGTCCGGGCCCGTCGGGATCGCACCTGTCGCGACGATTGGGGCCACGAGGAAGTGGATGTGGGTCGAGGAGTCTGCGCCTCCGAGCCCGATGGGGAACGCGAGGAGGCTCGAGCCGAGGAGGTTTCCCGAGGCCACGAGGAGCATCGCGGTGGCGAACGCGGTCTCCCGCCGGTTCGGACCCAAGAGGATGTAGAATGCGAGGACGGCCGCGCTGCCCGATGCGAGGACGTAATACTCGATCGGCTTCTCGTTCATCACGGGGATGAGGACCGCGAGGCTCGCGGCCGTGAACAGGAAGAACAGCGTTGGGAGGAGCCGCTTCAGGCGTCGCGTCGCGACAGGTCCGAGGCTCGACAGGGTCGACGAGTCGACGGCACGCGCCTTTCGGCTGAGGACGAGGTAGACCGCGCATCCGGCGGCGGTCGCGCCGACCAGGGGAACGACTGCGTAGGATCTGCGGAGGACGAAGAAGGCCAACGTGGCGGTCGCGAGCAGGAGCATGAGGACGGCAAGCCGGCGGGCTCCCACGGGCGTCACCGTCGGGCTCCTCGAGCATCGAGGGCGGCCTCGTATACCCGGACGACCCGCTCGGCCCACGATTGTGTCGAGAACACGCTCACGACGTGCCGGCGTGCCTCTGCCCCCATCTTTCGGGCCCGTTCCGTCTCCGACAAGAGGGTGAGGGCCGCGTTCGCGAGAGCTTTCGGGTCTCGCTCCGGGATGAGGTAGCCGTCCACGCCGGACCGGACGACCTCCGGCAGGCCGCCGATGTCCGTCGCGACAACGGGTGTGCCGCACGCCATTGCCTCGAGGGCTGCGATGCTCGTGTTCTCCTGCGTGCCCATCGTCGTGACGGACGGGATGACAACGAGGTCCACCTGGCGGTACAACTCGCGAAGCTCCTCTTGGCTCACCATGCCCGGGAAGACGATCCGGTCCCCCGCCGCCTGCCGCGCGAGTGCCTCTAGTGCTGGCCGGAGCGGCCCGTCCCCCGTCACGAGCATCCGCGCGTCCTGCGCGGATTTCGCGATGGACGACATTGCCTCGATTGCGTACTCGATTCCGTTCTTCGGGACGTGCATCCGCGGCACGAGGATCGTGGGCGGCCGGCCGTTCGATGGCGCCGGGCCCGGTGTCCAGTAGTCGGAATCCACCGCGTTCGGGATGGCGGCGATGCGGGTTCCTCCGATTGCGGATCCGTAGGCCTGCATCCGCTTCGAGACCGCGATCGTCGCGTCCGGCCACCGGATCGCGAGGCGTTCGTAACGGAGCAGGGCGCGGTACGCGGGATGACCGGGTCGCCATCCGTGCACGGACGCGAGGTAGTTCGCGCTGTCCGAGTGGAGTGTGAAGACTGTCGCCGCGCGGGCCCCCCGGCAGAGCAGCGCGAGGGCGAGGGCGTTGAATGCGTGGAAGTGGACGACGTCGAACCGCTCCTCGCGAAGCAAGCGGCCGATGCGCATCGCCATCCCACGGAAATTCCGGGCGTAGACGGCGTGCGTCCCGGTCGGCGCGTGCTTCGCCTCGTCCGGGTGCACGTGTTGGCCGCGGCGGCTCGAGAGGAGCCAGACCTCGTGGCCGAGCTTCGGGAGCGCTGCCGCCAGGGATTGCACGTGGGAACTGACCCCGCCGCCGCAGTAGGGCGGGAACATCGACGTGACGAGGAGGACCTTCATCCGGACCCCCCTCCCCCGGACCGCTTCCGATCGCCACGCAGGGTCCTCAGCCGGTGGCCCGCCGCGTTCGCGACGCCGGAGGCCATCGCGGACCGACGCAATCCGTCGTTCAGGCCGGACCCCTCCGACGCGAACAGCAGGTCGTCCCAAAGTAGGGAGGCGCGGAGGGCAATCCGCTCCCGCAGGGCGAGCGGGTCTCCGTCCAGGAGCGCGATCGCCTGGCGGATGAAGGCTCGCCCGTGGCGCAGGGGGAACGTCGGTGCAAGGCCTTTCTCGTACACTGTCTCGTGGAGCCTCTCGAGGTGCTCCATCCACAGGTCGAACGTGCGGGCCCAGCCGAACGTCTCTGCGTGGGCTCGGGCCGGGTGGCCGTCCTCCGAGCGGACTGCGAGGGCGCGGAGGTCGAGGAAATCCAGGAGGGTCATTGCGCCGTGCCCGAAGATGCTGTGGATCGAATTGAGCGCGAAGGCCGCGTCCGCGCGGATCGTAGGAATCCGCATGGCGCTGAAGGATTCCGTCGTACGTGCGGCGGCGAGAGCGGCCCCACTCAGGAAGTCTCTACCGAGGTAATGGACGCGCGGGTAGATGTCGACCCGAAGGGATCCCGGGCTCGCCGTGGAGATCTCCGCTCCGTCGTCGAACAGGGTCTCGAACCCCTGCCCGCCCAGGGCCTCAAGGAAGCCTGCGACGTCGGACTCGGGCACGAACACGTCTACGTCCCGGGGCACGTGCTCGATCGTCCACACGTTCTTGATGACCGCATACTCGATACGCGAATGCTCCGAAGCCGTACGAAGCAGCTCGAGGGTCCTCAGGTATCGCTCGTGGACTTGCAGCTCCCCAGCCCAACGCGCGCCCTCCCCAGGCGGCAGGTCGATGTCGGAGCCCTCGAGGCGGCGGACGAATGCGAAGTAGAGGCCGTTCGCGCGCGCGAGGTTGCAGGTCTCCCTGAGGAGGGCCTCGTCTGCCGGAGGCACGGGTTGCTCCGCAGTGGCCGGGTCCACCGTGGAGAGCAGGAGCGCGAACGCGTCCGGGTTCACCCCGTGCGCGGTCCCACCCCCCGAATCAGTGCATCCCAGATTCTGTCCCCAATGGAGGTTTCGTCGGCCCCCGCATCGATCCGAACGAATCCCAGATCGGACGCGAGGCCGCGGTAGAACTCTAGGACGTCTTCGAAATACGCTGCTTCCGCCGGATTCTTCGGCGCCGGATCGATTCGACCCAGAAGCACGTCCATCGCGCCGTCGAGCCAGAGGACAAGGTCGGGCTTCGGGAAGGAGCGGGCGAGGTTACGCGCGGACCGCCCGGCCAAGTCGTAGAAGTACTGGTAGAAGTATCGATCGCACACGACAAACTCGTGACGCCGCAGGAACGTCCGAATGTACGCGTACGTGAGCATCGCGTAGGCATACCCGAGGACAGGCGCGACGCGCCCCGCGCGGCCTCCGTTCCCCTTCATCCGGGCGGTGCGCGGGCTCAGCCGCGGCACAGGCGCGCCTCGATCCCTCAGGCGCCAGGGGTCGAACAGGAGGAACACGGGGCGGACGCAGGTCGCGCGGTACCCGCGGGCGACGAGCCGGTCCGTCAGCCTCTGAGCTTGGGTCGTCTTCCCCATCCCGTCGGCGCCCACGAGCGCGATGAGGTGCATGGAGGCCTCTACCTCGCCGCGCCGAGGCGAACGTAGACCGCGTCGAGCCGTCGGAGGACCGCCTCGGGCCGGAACTGGGCGCGGGCCCAGTCGGCGGCACGCAGCCCAAGTTCCCGCGATCCGTCTGGATCGGACAGCACGCCCTCGATTCCGGCTTCGAGGCCTGCGACGTCTTGGGGTTCGACGACCCTCCCGCGGGCGCCGTCCGCGAGGATCTCCGGGACGCCGCCGACCCTCGTCGCGACCACGGGGCGCTCGCACGCCATCGCCTCTAGGATGGACAGGGGATAGTCAAGGACCTTGCAGGTGCAGTGGAAGGGGGACACGAGCACATCCGCGGCGCGTAGGACGGTTCGGACGTCCTCGACGATTCCCACATGCCGGATCGCCTGCTCGAGACTGAGGCTAGCGACGAGGCCGAGGACCGCCTCGCGTCGGTTCCCGCTCCACTCGTACGGCTCGCCCCATGCGGCGAGCAGGAGGGCCTCGGGGAAGCGTCGACGGACCGCCTTCATGGCCCTCAGGAGGTCCTCGACGCCCTTCCAGGGCGAGTAGTTCCCGAGGAAGAGGACCACGGGGGCCTCGGCGGGGAGGCCGAGCCGCCTCCTCGCGTCGTCTCGCGACGGCAGGTCGCGGAGCATCGAAGGGTCGAGGGCGGGCGGGAGCTTTACGATTGCGTCCGTGGGAATGCCGGCCGCGACCGCACGGGTCCTCAGGTGGTCGCTGGGCACGAGGACCGCGTCGAAGGCCTCGAGGGCCCTCCGGGCGAACCTGCGCGTGCCGCCCTTGTGGTCGTGCCCCGGCACGACGCGGAAGTTCGGCGAGTAGAGGCTGAAGACCTTTGGTGCGCGCACGGCCCGGAGTCGGCGACCGATGACGCCAAGGGAGGCATACGCGGAATGAACGTGGAGGAGATCGATTCCGTCCGCCTCGCTCGTCCGGCGGATTTCCCGGGCCCCGCGCGAGACGAATGAGGCCGCGAAAGGCAAAGAACCGTAGCGGCCCCGCGTCGGAATCCGGTGGATGCGGCCGTAGGCGTGGGCGGCGCCATTCCCGGCGGAGCCGTGCAAGTCCGTCGTGAAGACATCGACCCGGTGGCCGTTCGCGGCCTGCTGCGCGCCAATCGTGGCGACGTTCTTGACGAGTCCGCCCACAAAGGCCCCCGCGCCCGTGGGAATGATTTCGACGCCCACGTGCGCGATCCTCACGGTACGCTCCCTCCCGCGAAAGGCTCCTTCCGAGCCCCGCGGAGGCGCGTCCGGACGACCCCGACCCAGAAGCCGGCGACGTAGGCTGCGTGCTCGATCAAGTACACCACGGGGAGACTCGCGAGGAATCGGAGCCGGCGCTTCCGGACCGCCGCCACGGCGGCGGAGGCGAGGACGGCGACGCCGTAGAGGGCGGCAAGGAGGACTGCATACCTGGGTTGCACGAGCGCCAGGAGAAGGATCCCCGCGGATGCGACGGGCATCAGGAGCGTCGGCCCAAGGAGGAGGCTCTGGGCCCGCCCGAAGCCGTATTGGAACATCCGGCGGGCGAAGTCGCGCAAGCCGCGCTCGTGCCGATGCCGCACGATCGCGTCCGGGATGTAGAGCAGCTTCCCGCGGTTCAGGAGGCGGCGGTTCAGCTCCGTGTCCTCCGTCGTGACGAGGTCCGTCCGGAACCCCCCGATCGCGAGGAGGTCCGCCCGCCGGTACAGGGAGTTCGACCCGCTGATGCTCGTGACGAACCGCCTCTCGCGGAACATGCGGCCCTGGACGGAGTTCGCGCTCCCGACGAGGGTGTCGAGGGCTCCATCCACCGCGCACTGCCAGAACGTGTCCCCCTCGTTCACGATGAGGCCGCCGACGCCGACGACGCCGTCCTCGAGGTTCGCCGCGAGTGTCTCGAGCCAGTTCGCCGCAGGGACGCAGTCCGCGTCCGTGAACGCGATGAGGTCCCCCACGGCGTTCTGCACCCCGACCTGGCAGGCCCCTGCTCGGGTACCGTACTCCTCGAAGAAGACGCGGGCGCCACAGGATCTCGCGAGGTCCGCGGTTCCATCCAGAGAGTGGCCGTCCACAACGAGCACCTCGACGGGAGGTAGGGTCTGTGCGCGGAGGGCCGCGAGGGCCTGCTCGATGCGTCGGGCCTCGTTCTTCACGGGCATGACAAGCGACACCCGGGGCCGACCTCGCTCCCGCTGTTCCATGTCTCCTCCGCTCGCTCGTCCCTCCCTGGGCATCCGGTCCCCCCACGCTCCCTTGACTAGCGCTTCCGTTTCCCAACGCTGAGGACCGCGTGAAGGATTATCCCTGTGAAGGAGAGCATTACCCCGAGGAGAATGAGAAGCACCGTGAGGAGTGCGTCCCCCTCGGCGAGTTCTCGCATCGGGTCTGCATAGTACCGGTTCGCGACGTCGACGCCGAGGACGACTCCCGCGCTCATCAGACCGATTCCCGGCAGGCCGAACGCCGCGAGAGGATGTTCGGTCTCGACGTAGCGCACGACCGATCCCACGACGCTGAGCGCGTGCCGCACCGGCCCTTGGGAGTTGCTGTTGGAATCGTAGTCCACCTCGACGGGGACTTCCACCACTCTAAGGCCACGGCGGTCCGCGTCGAGGAGAAGCTCTGCGCTCGCCCCCATGTTCGCTTCGCGGGGGTCGAGCACGTCTAGCGCGGCCCTGGAGTAGGCGCGGAATCCGCTCTGTCCGTCGCGCACGTGCTTGTTTCGCCGGCTCCCTAGCATCGTAAGCGTCGTGAGGGCTCGGATTCCGAATCGACGATAGCGAGGAATTTTCCCCAATGCCGGACGATCGAGGAATCGCGACCCGATCGATATGTCAGCCTTCCCGTTCAAGATCGGTTCAACGACCTTTGGGATGGCCTCGGGACGGTGCTGGCCGTCGCCGTCAAGGATGACGAGTGCCGTCGTACCGTTGTTCCTCGCGTAGTCGAGGCAAGAACGAATGGCGGCACCGTAGCCGCGGTTGTTCAGGTGCCGGACGACGTGAGCGCCCGCCTGCTCCGCGATCCATGCGGTCCCGTCCGTCGACCCGTCGTCAATCACGACGACCTCGTCGACGTACGTACGGGTCGCGAGGACGAGACTCCCGATCGTCTTCTCCTCGTTGTACGCCGGAATCGCCGCGACCGTCTCGCCCATGTCAGTCCCCTCCCGTCAGGCGAGGAGGACGAGCCTCTGGCTCACCGCGGTCTGCGGTGACTCCGTCCGGCGGAACCGACCTTGGGAACCCCTCGTTCGTGGCCCGTCTCCCCCTCGTTTGCTAGAAGGCTATAGCGCCTTCGAAACCCGTTTGTTGAGAGTCGGCCCTTTTTTAAGGCATTTGGAACGGTTTTTGCAACGCTATCGATTTCGATAACGAATTCGGGATTGTCAGTGAACATGGGTCGTCCGCTGTCGTTCCGCTTTTGGAAGTCGATGAATTTTAGCTGAATCGATGCACCTCACGAGATTTCGAGTCGATTTCTCAATCGCGACGTCGGCAGCGTCGGAGAGGCCAGCGCACCGCGAACCGCCCTCTCCTCCCGAGAACGCTCTCCCCCTGCCGCCGCAGGAGTGGCGTCAAATGGCTCCCGGAGGCGTTTGTCTGTTCGCTATCTGCATTTCGTCCGGAAAGTGATTTATACGTTCCAGCGGTCGTGCGCCCCACATGCGGTTTCTGTGGAATTGGGGTCGCTCGAAGGGCGAGCGACGTGCGAATGCGGGCGCCCTCGTCGACGAGGCGCCGCGCGGCCGGCACGTCGACGACCGAGCGCGGGAGGAGATTGGGGAGACGATCGTCGCGGAATCGAGCCGCCGGGACGCACTGCGGCTGGGCGCGATGGTCGGTGGAGGAGTCCTCGCAGGGTTCCTCGCGGGCCAGCTCGGGCCCAGGGTCGTCGCAGCCCCGGGAGACGGAATCGGCGGGACGACGATTTCGGATACGGACATCGACGCGAAGCGGATTGCAGGTGTCCGAATCGCCACGGAATTCGCTCCGGGGAAGCACGCGGGAACCACGGCGGACCCGTGGCCCGGGAGCGCGATCCAGTCCGCGATGGCCGACCTGCCGGCTTCGGGTGGGATGGTCTTCCTCCCCTCGGGCGTGTACAGCATCGCGAATCCCCTCACCGTCTCGAGGAGCAACGTCATTCTGACGGGCGCGGGCGATTCCACCTACCTGCGCACGGACGGCTCGGGCTTCACACCGGACAGAAGCGGGATGATTGAGATCAACGGCGCATTCAAAGGGATCGTCCTCGAAAAGCTCGCCCTCGACGGGGCGAACACGGACACGTGTCGGGGCGTGATCATCCAGGGCGGGTCCGAAGTCCTCGTCCGGGGCTGCACGTTCCTGAACTGGCTCGGAACGCTCTCGCAACGGGGCCGCGGCCTCACGGTCGTCCACAATCCCGGGACGGAGGCACCACCGCACAAGGGCGTCCGCGTGGAGTCTTGCTACTTCTCGAACAATCAGATCGGAATCGTGATGCACCGGACCCTCTACACAATCCTGAACAGCTATTTCGAGCGGAACGTGTGGGACGGTATGTACATGGAAGGGACCGCTCGTGGATCGATCATCGGGAACCTCGTCACGTTCGCTCCCCGTACGGGGATCTTCCTCATTTTCACGGAGCGCGAGACGGTCGTCGGGAACCGGGTGGAGGATTGCGGTTCCGGAATCCAGGTCTATGAGGGGAGGGGCATGTCGATCGTCGGGAACCATGTCGAACGGTGCACCTCCGCAGGGATCGACGTGCGGCCTGGCCCCCCGCCACGCGATGTGGGCCATTGCACGATCTCCGGGAACTTCGTCGGCTATTGTTCCGGCGTGCCGGGCATTCAGCTTCTGAGCGACGTGAACGCGTGCGACGTGGCCGACAACGTGCTCAGGGCGAACAAGGACGGCGTCGCCTCCCTCGGAGCCACGGGGACCCGTATCGCGGGGAATGTGTGCCGCGAGAACACGCGCGCCGGGATTTACGTGAACGATTCGACTTACACGCGCATCCTTGGCAACCGGGCATACCGGGCGCCGTACGGCATCTTGGCGGCTGGGACCACGGACTTCCTGATGGTGAAGGACAACGACCTCCGGGGGAACACGACCGCGGCGATGTCGCTCGTCGGCGCGAACCGGATCGTGGGCGACAACTGGGAGGCGTGAAGGCATGGCCCGCTCGGAGCCGGGTGCCTTCGGGAGCCTCGTGACCCACGTCCCCTTTGCGGCTTGATGAGAGGGCCGGTCGGAGCGTGTGAGAATGACCGCGTTCGTGCCCGTGAGCGGTCGAGGAGGCGAGCCGGTCCGACGGCCCTCTCCCAGGGTCCTCGGGCTCCTCGCGCTCGTCCTCCTCGCGACCCCCGTATCCTCGATGGGTCTCATCGCTCGCGCTGCGGCGGTGACCGTGGGACCTGGCGTTATCTTTCAGCCGTCCCTCTCCTGGGCGACGCTTTCGTTCGCGTCGACCCAGACCTTCTCGACGATCACGATCGACGAGACGGGCGTGACGTTCGATGCGGTGCGCATCGGCGTCCAGAAGTTCCCCGCAGGGACGCCCCGGGCGAGCCTCACGATTACGGCGTGGTCCCCCCTCACGACCGTCGTCGACGCGACGGTCCTTCGGTTCACGGGCGATTCCCCCGGGGGCTCGAGCCTCTACTTCGGCCTCTCGAACGTCCTGCCTGCGCGAGAGTACGTCCTCCAAGTCGATGGCGCCGAATCCGCGCGCCGCTTCTCCGACGTGGGCGGGAACGTCTCGTTCGTCGCGTCAAGTTGGAGCGTCCACGACCTTCACGTCCTTCTCGGCTCGCGTTCCGGCCTTCCAGGTCCCGACCCACTCGCCGCGGACTTCGTGTTCTCTCCGGCGAACCCGGTCGTCGACGAAACGGTCTCCTTCGCCGCATCCGTTGCCGGCGGGACACCGCCGTACAGCGCGTCCTGGGACTTCGCGGACGGGGGGACCGCGACCGGGCTGTCGGCGACGCACGCCTACTCGGTCGTCGGCACGTACTCCGTCACGTTGTACGTTGCGGATGCGGGAGCTCAGACGAAGACGATTGCGAAGAGCCTGACAGTCAGCTCGACACCACCGCCTCCGGGCCCGCTTGCGGCGGACTTCGCGGTCTCGCCGTCGAACGCGCGCGCGGGCGACCCCGTCGCCTTCGCCGCGTCCGCGTCGGGAGGTACGCCACCCTACGCGTTTGCATGGGACTTCGGGGAAGGTGGTACGGCGTCGGGAATGTTCGCGAACCATGTGTTCTCCGCGGAAGGGACCTACACCGTCACGCTGTCCGTGACGGACGCTGCGTCGGGCCTCGACGTCGTGGCGAAGTCCGTTCAGGTCCAGAGGGCCCCCGTCGTAGGAAACGTCACGGCGGCCTTCGAGGCTGTCGTAAACGGCCTCACGGTCACGTTCATCGACCGGAGCGTCTCGGACATCGATGCCGCGATCGTGCGTTGGCTGTGGGTCTTCGGTGACGACACATCGTCCGCCGAGGCGAGGGCCAACCATACCTACCAAGTCGCCGGTTTCTTCGCGGCGTTCACTGTGCTCCTGTACTCCTACGATGCGGAAGGGAACGTCGGTTCGACCTCGAAGGATCTTACGCTGACGAACGGTCCGCTTCTCTATGGGACAATCGGGGGCATCCTCGTGGCCGTCGCGGTTCCTATCGGCGTGCTGTGGTGGCTGCGACGGCGGAAAAAGAGACCGGAGTAGCGAGGGCCGCGACCACGATCCCCCGCCCGGTCGCGACGAACGAGGGGGCCTGTACCGGCGGAGTGGCCCCCGGTGCGGTCGCGTTCACGAACAGATGCAATGACCGGTATGGGGCCGTCACGTTGAAGCCGCCGTCCCGGAACAGGAGGAAATGCACCTTCCAGATTCCGACGGACGCGATTGAGAACATGTAGTTCTGTGTCCAGTTCTGATCGTCGTCCAACGACCGGTTGGACCAGTCCCAGTCCGTCCGGTTCAGCTCGACGAATTGGAGCCTGCCGGAGACGTTCATGATCTGGCCCCCGACGAGGTCCACGCGGATCGTGTAGTTCACGCGTGCGAACTCGTGGTTCTCCACGCCGATGAGGACACATCCAGGCTCCGAAACGTTTAGGCGGGTCGGGTAGTCCGATGCGGTCCCGTTGCAGTCTAAGAGGTAGAACACCGTGAACCGCTCGCCCGGCCGCGGGGTCGCGATCACGTACGCCAGAACACCTGCCGCGACGACGATGCTCGCTGCGAGGGCGACCGTGAGGGCCTTGTCGATCAGGCTTTCCTCTCTCCAGTTCGGCAGGGAGAGATCGACCGTCAGCGAGAGTCGGTTCTCGACCGGCAGCGTGAGCCGCCGCCAGTACGCGAGGACTCCGACCCCGCCGGTGAACGCAGCGATGAACGCGATGATGGGTGCGAATCGAATCCCAAGAGGTGTAAAGTTGAGCGCCAGGCCGAGGAGCGGCACGATCGCGATGCTCAGCCCCATGCCCAGGGCGATTCGCTCGATCCAGTCGATTTCCTTGTGGCTCGGGAAGAGCGCGGCCACGAGGACGTACCCGGGCACGAACAGGACGAGGAGGATTGCGGCGAGGTTCCCCACGCCCAGGACGAGGAGGATTCCTGCCATGCCGAGCGTGTAGCCGATCGCGAGGTAGAGGTCCCACGGCTTCTCCTGGAAGTGGACGCGCACCCGGGGCCCCCGTACGGTCAGGAACGGCGGCTCCTTAAGCGTTTTCTCGACGTCCGCGACGGGGAGGCCCGTGAGCGCCGAGAATCAATGGGGAGAACCACGAGGTGAGGTATATCTCCCGCCGAAAGGTCGCCGTCTTCGCGATGCGGGATGTCCGCCGAATCCTGCGCCCGAGGACCTTCGCCGCCATCTTCGGCGGCTACTTCGCTGTGATCGGCGTCGCCTCGTGGACCTTCGCATCCGGACTGTCGTTCGCCTGGTATCCCCCCGACCTGTCGCGCTGGGTCTACTCGACGTACTTCCTCGGGTCGGCGGTGTTCCTCCTTGGTCTTGCGGTCATCGGCTACGTCGTGCAGTCCGCGTTCGACCGCCGTGTACGCGAGGTGAACGAGCGGATCCAAGAGACCCGCGCCCAGGATCTCGTGGTCGCGCCCGAGATCCGAATTCATGCATCGCGCGTGGATACGAACGGGGGCGACCCGGAAGGCGACGACGCGACGATGATGGAGCTCGTACGTCTGGAGTCCGACCTCTCGCCGGAGGTGGAGGCCCAGATGGGCGAGACGATGGTCCTCCTCCAATCGACGCAGGCCGAGGCGGTCGCGGCGAGAACGTCGGAACATCGGCTCGTCCGGCGGAGGGAGAGCCTCAAGCTGAGGCAGGAGTTTATCGTGAGGTTCCTCGGAGGGCCTGCGGTGGGTGCGAGCGTGATCCTGTCCGTCTCCGGCGCGCTCCTACCGGGATCGGACGCGTTCCTTCAGACGTACCACCAGCTGAACACCGCGCTCGTCCTCGGCTTGGCGTACAGCTGGCCCGGCATCGGTGCGTACCTCGTCGCGTCGATCTGGGCCCTCGTGAGCTCCTTGCACACGGAGCGGAAGAAGCCCGCCAACTAGAGTCCGACGATGTCCGCGCCGTCCGGCGACGAGCTGACGGCCGCGGAGGAACCCTAATACACCCGCAACGATGCGCATGCTGTGCTCCCGCGCGGATCGCCGGACGCCCTACGGCGGGTGCTGCTCCCCCTCGAGCTCGCGGAGGCGGAGCTGCGCTCGAAACCCGCCGCCTCCGTGATCGTCCTTCTCCGCGACGTCGGCCGGGGCCTAGAGGTGCTCCTCGGGACACGGGCGAGGCGCGAGGGCGACCCGTGGTCCGGCCAAGTTGGTCTACCGGGCGGAAGGCACCGCGAGGAGGATGGCACCATCCTCGAGACGGCCCTGCGCGAGACGCAGGAGGAGATGGGTCTTGATCTCCGTGGACACGCGGAGGTCCTCGGTCACATGGCGCCCCGCGCGCCAGGGAACCGCCTCGAAATGCTCGTCGTGCCGTACGTCGCGTTCACGCGCGAGGGGCTCGAGCCCCGGATCGGCTCCGAGATTTCGGAGGCTTTCTGGTGCGCCCTACCTGAGCTGTCGCCGACGCGGACGACGAGGCGCGTCATGACGATTCTCGGTGAGCTCACGGTGCCCGCGTTCCTCTACGGGGACCGCATCATCTGGGGCTTCACGTACCGGCTCCTTGAGGAGCTGCTCGTCCTCGTCGGGCTCAGTGCCTAGGGACCTGTCTCTGGGCGAGACGGCCCCTTCGGATCCTCGGGCGCTCGGGTTCCGCGGACGAATTGCACCGCGGACGTCAGGTTCTCGATGTCCCCTTTTAGCAAGGCAGCGAGCGGGTCCGGCCCGGCGCTGCGCCGCTGGGCGTTGTAGCGCGCCTCGTCGACCGCCTTGCGCAGCGCGATCGCCGCGAGGACGTCCCGTTCCGTCGGACGGGGCGTGACGGTCGTGCCGTAATGGTCCGCGAGCCCCTTCGGCGTCGCGTCTTCGAGCTCCTGCCCGCATTCGGGGCACAGGACAAGGTCGCCGTGGACCCTCGGCGGCCTCAGGCCGAGCACAAGGAACGTTCCGCGTACAAACACATAGAGGACCAGGGTCGTGACGACGTATGCCTCGGGTCGCGTGCTCCGTGGCGTCGTGTCGCCCGTGAAGTACAGCAGGCCGTGGTTGATGAACAAGACCGCCGCGCTTGCGAGGAGGCCGAGGAGCAAGAGCTCCCGCACGGCGAGATTCGCGAGACGCTGCTCGGACGCGTTCACTCGACCCTCCCCCTCGGGCGACGCTCACGGCGCCGCGACGCCCTGAGAAAGACAGGTCCGAGGCAGAGGATAAACGTATGCGATGTTATCATAGGTGAGAAGGCGATGGCGAAGTATATCGGGCGGGCGATGCGGTGAATCCGGCGCGCTTCATGTCCTTCCGACCACGCGTCCTTGGCGCAGCCTTCGGGTCCTACTTCGTCCTGACATTCCTCCTCGCCTGGTACTTCTCAAGCGACCTCACGGTCCCATGGTACGGTCCGGACCTGTCGCGGTGGCTCTACACGGCGTACTTCCTCGGCTCCGTCGTCGTCCTGTCGGGCATCCTCGTCGCCGCGTCGAAGCGGCGTGCGTCGATCGATCGACGCCTCGAGGAGGTCGAAGACAAGATCCGGTCGGCCGTCGGCCACGCCGGTTCCGCGAGCGATCCGGAGTCTGGGGAAGGCGCACCGTCCGGACGCGATGCCGTCGACCGAGACATCGACGACTTGCTCGAGCGACTCGACGGCATGGAGGTCGTTTCCGCGGACGATGGCGTTCTCGTCGAGGAAGTCGTTCCCGCGGACGTCGTCACGACGGCCTCCTCGACGTCGCCTTCCTTGCCGTCCGATTTGCTCGCGCAGCGGAAGCGCTTGAGTCGAGCTCGCGCCGGGGTGAGCGCGTACGCCTCCGGGCCTGCGATCGCCGCGACGGCGTTCCTCGGGATCGCTGCCGCGATGATTCCTGGCGCCGAGATTTTCCTACAGAGCTTCCACCAGTTGAACACGACCCTCGTCCTCGGGATCGCGTACGGCTGGCTTGGACTCGGTGCCTACGCCGTGATCGCGACCTTCGCCCACTTGAAAGAACGGTAGAGGGCAGTCCTTTCCTCACTCCCGAACGGCGGCTCGGCGGTTTCCGCCTTGTCGTCGCCATCAAGGTCCTCGGGAAGGACGTCACGAGGCCTCGCCCGGACTCCACGCGCCTCATCTCACGCGATCGGGTTCGGCGCGCTGCGGCCTCCTCACGGCGGGACGAGCGCGGGCTCGAAAGGCTCCGCCTCGACGGGCGCGCCCGCCGTCAGCCAGAGGAGCGGGGTCGCCGCCGCCTGGCCCGCGACGAACGCGTACGCGAGGCCGTCCAACCCGACTTGCTCGAGCAGGACGTACCCGAGCCCGAGGGTCACCACTGTCTCGAGTGTCGCCGCCGCGATGAGGGGCCACGTCTGTTTCCGGATGCGGACGCGGGTCCCGAAGATGCCGTTCATGAACACGGGAATCGATGCGAGGCTCAGGATCCGGAGCGGCTGCGCTCCTGATGTGACATAGCCGGCATCCGCGAAGAGGGCGAGGAGGGGGCCCGCAAGGTACCACATCCCGATGACCCCGGGCGCGAGGAGCCCGAGGGACAGGAGGATCGCCCTCCGCTCGTCCCGCCGTCGCTGGGCGTTCTGCTGAGAGGCTTCCGCGAGGAACGAGGTCATCGTCGCGTTCGGGATGATGTACAGGAGACCCGCAATCGTCGCGGCGGCGTAGAAGAAGGCGGCGTTCTCGGCGCCCGCGCTGCCGAGGGTGTTCACGATCAAGAGAGGGAGGAGCAGGACGGCCCCGCTCCCGATGACCGTCGCGACCCAGTTCCCCACGCTGAACATGAACATCGGCCGGAGCCGACGTCGGCTGAGCCGAGGCCGCGGCCGGAAGCCGGGGATCACTCTCGGCAGGAACACGAAGCCCATGAGAAGGACGGAGATGCCGAATGCGACCGCGATCGACAGGTAGACGCCGAACCGGCCGCCGAGTGGGCCGCTGAACCAGATGACGAATAGGAGGGGCAGTGGGATCTTTACGAGGGAGAAGATCAGGACCCGCAAGGTCGAGAGGTCCGCGCGACGCATCGCGATCGCGGCCTGGTCGAGGATCGGGGCGAACGCGTACGCCATCCCGGTGATGACGATCGCGACGAGGTACACAGGCGAATCCAGGATGAAGGAAAGCTTCGGGGACCACAGCCCGACTCCGAAGACGAAGAGGATCGGGAGGACGATCCCGAGGAGGCCCGCGATCGACAGGGCGCTGTTCACGAGGGCCGGCCGGTCGTCGGTCTCCGGCAGGTACCGGATGAGGCCGACCCCGAGGCCCAGGGTCGCGATCCCCGAAAGGAACGAGAGCGTCTGCACGAGAGCGATCGCGAAGCCCGCGTCGTCCGGGCGGTACACGCGGAACACGAAGACCCAGAAGAAGAACCCGAGGCCCGTGCCGATGATCGAGGAGAGCATGATGAAGATCGCGTTGCGGTACAGGGGTCCCCGGACTTCGCCCCACGCCTTTCCGACGAGGCGCTGCATCCGTCCGGAGGAG
>Ga0247727_10002718_pt1 | contig 40018 bp, 35 predicted proteins | sample WisWelCaveWW1625_FD_202498 | JGI IMG/M metagenome (GOLD analysis project Ga0247727, IMG submission 202498) | Biofilm microbial communities from Wishing Well Cave, Virginia, United States - WW16-25 | ecosystem: Environmental > Aquatic > Deep subsurface > Groundwater > Cave microbial mat | place... | reverse complement strand
GGGCAGATCGTCGGCGACAGAGACGGGTTCATCAAGCTCGTCTTCCAGGCGAGCACGAAGAAGCTCCTCGGCGTGCACTGCATCGGCGAGCGCGCGACGGAGATCGTCCACATCGGCCAGGCGGTTTACGTGCTCGGCGGGACCATCGACTACTTCGTGCAGGCCGTCTTCAACTACCCGACCCTCTCCGAGACCTACAAGTACGCCGCCTACGACGGGCTGGGTCGGCTTGCGCGCCGCGCGGTCAGGGGCTGAGGCGCGCCGTCGGTTCATCCGTCTGCTCGTCGGCTGCTCGTGGCGATGTCGTGGACGTCGTTGCCCGATCTTCCTCTTCATCAAGTCGACAAGTCGACCTGATTGGTCCGTGTCGTCCCAACCCCTTGACATCACTTTTTTTTTCTGGGCTTCCTTGGTCGGCTTGGAGGGGGAACCGCATGGGGGGGCCGCAGCCGTCGATCTCGAAACGGCCTCAGGGAACACGGAAGCTCGCTCGGCGTCGATGCTCCTCGATCGTCTGCTCGCCGAAGAGCAGGGCGTTGCCGTTCTCGACTCCTGGTACGCGAAACGAGACCGGGCGGCCGTCGTCGACTACGCCCTGAAGTGGGAGCTGACCCCGTCCGAGCGTGCCGTTCTCGACCTGGCCGTGCGACGCGGCCTTCGGCGCGAGCAGATCGCCTCGGAGCGCAGGGTCCGATTGGCCTGCGTCGACAAGCAGATCCAGGCGATCTTGAAGAAGACCGGCCTCGATCGACTGGACCTCGTCGTTCAGGAGGTCATCGAGACCATGCCCTGGCGAACGTCGTGACGCCCGAGATTCTCGTTTTCTGAGAATGGACGGCCCTTCCCCAATCCCCTATTCCGGCTCCTTCGATGTCGAACGGATCCGACGAGGGCGACGGGGTTCCGCCGCCGGCGACGGCCAGAAGCTTGAAGAAGGAGACGAAAATGCCGAGAAGGAGAGACGTTCTTCAGCCGCCCATGGAGCTCGCGGCCACCGGGACGTACACGATGCCCGACCGCGATGCGAGCAAGACGAACGGCCAGAAGACCGTCGTCGTCGTGCTCGAGATCTACTCGAATGCCTCCTCGTCCGGCAGCGCGACCCTCAGCATCCAGACGGGGACGGACACGCCGCCCAAGCCCTACACGCACGGCGCCGACGGCGGCTACATCACCCCGACCGGCGGGACGTTCACCATCGCTGCGACCACGGTCGGCGTGCAGCAGCCGATCACGCTGTCGGCTCTCGCAGACAACCTGCGCTTCGCCGTCACGCCGAACACGCTGAACGGCATCATCCGCTTCTCGATCACCGTGTACTACACGGACGTCTGATCGCACCGGGTACATGAACATGGCCGGTCGAGCGAAAGAGCGCGAGCGCGGCTGCTGTTGCGAGGGGGAGGCGCGCGGCAACGTGTGGAACGAGACGCTCGGCAGGTGGATCGCAGCCGGAGCAAGCGGCGGAGACCCACCGCCAGATCGACGACGCGGCGCCTCGCAGGGGACTGCGCGGGGCAGGGTGCCTTCGCCAGGGCCGGGCTCGCTGGCGTTGACCAGGCCCCGCTGCCAGGTATGGCACGACGGGGTCGGCGAGTGGGTGGACGAGGGCGCTTTCGTTCCGGATGAGCACGCCAACGCAGGCCTAGAAGACACCCATCCCCTCGGCCTCGACGCACGCTTCGACGCGTGCTGGCCCGACCCGAAGGACTGAGAGCTGAGCCATGCCGGACACCGGGATCTTCGGACACGACGAGGAGCGAGCGGGCGCGAGAGTCTCGCTCTTGGGGTCGGACGGGGCTCATCGCGTGTGGCTGGGCCCCCGAAACGGCGACTTCGGCGGAGGAATCGTGAAGGTCTATCACGCGAGCGCCGAGAACGGCGCCGCGCCCGAGAGCCTGCGCGGTGTCGCCCGCGGGCGCCTCTTCGCGGTCGACGGTCCGGAGGGACCCACGGCGATCCTGGAGATCCTCGGGCGCAACCCCAACTGGACGGAGCATCCCGACGTTCGTCTCACGATCGACGGCCTGCGCATCCACCGGCGCATGCCGGGTCGAGATTTCGTCGCCGAGCTCGGGATCGACGAGAACGGCGGCTTCCTGCGCTTGACCGGGCGCAGCGGCATCGCCGACGAACCCCGGACGGTCCGGATCGACACGGACGGGATTCGCGCGAGCGTCAAGGACTACCTGAACGAATTCGTCGTCGATCATCCCGAGGATCCCGAATCCGAGATCCACTACAGCGTGGTCGAGGCGCCCGAGGTGGGGGTCTTCGCCCGCGGTACGGCGCGCCTGCAGCGAGGCGAGGCACGCGCGCCCCTTCCGGGGCACTTCGCCCACGTCGCGAGCGCGGAGCGGCTCACCGTCCACCTGACGCCGCGCAGCCAGAAGTCGAAGGGGGTCGCGGCCACGAATGTCTCCACGAACGAGATCGTCATCCGCGAGCTCGGGCGAGGACGCGGGACGTACGACGTCGATTGGCTGGTCCACGGAGTACGCAGGGGTCGTGAGGACTACCGCGTAGTGCGACCGCGCGACCAAGGGCTTGCTCCGCGTGCATGCGCAAAGCCGCGCCCAGCTCCCGCAAACCAGTCGGCTCGCGACACCTGAGATGACGGTCAGACGCGAGCGCTTCGTGATCTCGTCCGACGGCGCGTTCCAGGCCTACAACGTCGGAACGGACGGGGCGTGGTGGCGATCACTAGATTGGCAAGGGGCCACCTCGGGGGCGCTCGTCGTCCAGGCGCGGTACGGCGTCGGCTTCGAGCAGGTCAGAATCCCGCCGGGCCTATACTTTCGGCAGGAGGACGACGCGATGGTCTTCTATCCGGCGGACGGAGCGGGCGGAGAGCTTGCCGAGCTCGCGAGGCCGCCTCCGGGCGGCTGGCCTGTCATCGTTCTCGTTCATGGGCTCAGACCCTTCGAGATGCCGGGCGCGCTCGGCCCCGGGGTGGTCGCCGATGAGGAGGCGCTCTGCGAGGGCGAACTGGGGAACGGGATCGACCTCTTCAAGCGCTGGCGGTCGACGCAGGAGATGTTCGCCCGCGCGGGGTACGTGTCGATCGCGCCCGCGCTGACCAGTGAGCCCGAACCCGTCAGTGACGCGGCGCGCTGGCTCGTCGGCGATCCGGACTCTCGGTGGGAAGCCCCAAGCACGAACCCGGCGCTCGTGGGCATCGTCGGACACTCCCTCGGGGCGAGCAGCGCGACGAACCTGCGCGGCTTTGACGTGCAAGCGACCGCCGTCCTCGCGCCCGCCGCCGAGCTGGATAGCGTGCCGAGCCCCAGCCTGACGATTGGATCCGAGAGAGACCTGAACAGGCCCGACGATGCGTTCTTCGACGGCGTCAGGTCGAGGCCAAAACATCTGGTGCTCTTCACCCCGCACGCACACTTCGCGTACCTGGACGGGCTCTGCTCGCTCCCGCCCAAGTTCGTCGGGCCGCTTGGTTTTCCCGACGAGGCCAATCCAGCGCAAGCCGCCGTGCAGCGAACCGTCACGCAGCAGGCACTGCTTCGCTTCTTCGACTTCTACCTGCTGGGTTCCGGCAGCGAGGACCTTGGCATCGAGAGGCGGGGGGCAATCACCGACTCGTCACCGCGCATCGAGTACACGCCCGTCCTCGAGTAGGCAGGACCGGCCGTACGCGCTCTGGTCCTCTCTAGAGTCCTTTAGTCGGTTTTTCCGTCACTGTTGAGTCAAGTTTGGTCTTCTTCGCGCGGGCTGGAGAGACACGGCCCCCCCCCACAGAGAAATCGCTGGCGCGCCGGGCCGGCGGCATTGGCTGGTCGGCCCTCGGTCCCGAACGAGTGGGGAGCCTTCGTGACGCCTTTGGAGGCGTTTGATCGCCGCCCTGGTGGCCGGACGCGCTGCGACCGCAATCGTCGATGTGTGGGAAGTGTATCACCCTCAGCCCCGACCCCTCTCCCGAAGGGAGAGGGGAGTCGAGCAACCTGCAGCAGGCTCGGACCGATGACTAGGATGTGCCGCGCCTGTTGCGCTCTGCGACTTTCCGCGCCCGTTCGCTACGGCGCGCAGCGACCCCTGCAGAGCAGCGTCTGTGGACGCTGCTACGGGGCCGACGGCTGGAGGGCGCGAAGTTCCGCAGGCAGCAGCCGCTGGGCCCGTACGTCGTGGACTTCTTCTGCGAGCAAGCGGGCATCGTCATCGAGGCCGACGGTGCGCCTCACTTCCCCCCCCCGACGGGCACAGCGCGTCCGGGACCATTGGCTGCGCGCTGCGGGCCTGATCGTCCTGCGCTTTTGGAACTACGCGATACTCCATCAGCCTGAGCGTGTCCTCGATCGGATCCGCCGGGCCCTCCGGCTGGCGGCTCCCCTCTCCCTTCGGGAGAGGGGTCGGGGGTGAGGGTACGTGATCGGCGGGCCACCTCGACGCCATACACCTCGTCGGGCTGGGGCGGAGCCCCGTTAGCTGTCAACGCGAGCAATCCGCGAGAGTGGACCGGATCGCGCTTGTCGAGGAGCTCGGATTCGCCTGCCAGAGCACCAAGTTGCGTCCTCCCGGCAGGGCGACGATGCGAGGGTTCGCATGAAAATAGTCATCAACGTACGTGGGAGTCGAGAGGTCCACGGCCGCACTTCGGGCCCTTCCTTCGTCGTCGAACCTTCGCAGCAAGACGCGCGAACCGCTCTGCGGAACTGCCGCCAGGTTGAAGGACTCCCCGTCCCAGGCGAGCCACGCCCCGCTGCTCTCCAAACCGGTCGTGCCCTTCGCCTCCGCCAACACGCCGCCGTCGAGGTCGAGCAGGTGGAAGGAGGGCTCAATCTCTCCCAACTCCGCCCAGGCGACGCCGAACCGGCCGGCGCCGAAGGCGATGGAGACCGTAAGGTTCCACCTCCCCTCGTGGAGTCGAACCGGCCGACCAGGGGATCCTGCGCGATCCACCGAGACGAACCAGACCGACTCGAACCCGTGGAAGCCGTTCCCCTCCGCCCAGGCGATCCCGAGGACGCCGTCCGGAGTCGCTGCCATGGAGACGCGCCCGACCCGATCGGCCTCATGCAGGACCGTCGGATCAGAGAAGCGATCCCCGTCGAAGATCGAGAAGAGCAGGCGCTGCGAGCCGCCCGGCTCCAGATCGCCCCATGCGATCGCCGTCGAGCCCTCGAGGCGCTCGGTGGCGGAGACTCCAGCGTTGTCGGGGACGAACGTGCCCTCGCCGACGTCGTGGCGCGTTGCCTCGCCCGTGACGATCCGGCTCAGGTAGAGAACTCCAGCGTAGTCCCCATCTTCATCGCCGTCCACGTCTTCGTCGATCCAGGCCGCGAGGAAACCTTCGGCCTTGGGCATGAGCGACAGATTGCCCGTCGCCCACGTGTCGCCGTCGAGCTCGAGACGCTCGCCGAGACGAAAGTCGCTGTTCAGCGTGGAGAACAGAAGCCGAGCCGAGGGCTCGCCATTGTCCTGATTGGACCACAGGAGCCCGATCTCGTCCTCGCGGGCGGCCGCCGCGAGCAGCACGGGTAGCCCGTCTCCTTCGAGAAGTGTGAAGCGATCGAGCACCCGACAATCGCCCACCTCGTCGTCTCCGACCGGCAGCGTCGTCGACGCTCCACAGCCGAGCAGGATCGCTCCGAGGCCCCCCCCTCCGATCAACCCGAGCATCGATGCTCCTCTCACCGATGCCAAGCATAGCGCGCTCGCCCGGGCACGACCTCGTCTACCCCGGCAAGGTCTTGCAGACGAGCCGCGTCCTGTACACGACGGGCCGCGTCGGGAACACGAAGGGGATGGGCCTCGAAGCGCTCGGCATTGCGGTCGACGATCGAGGACGCGTGGCCGTGGACGAGCACTTCTGCACGAAGGTCCCCTCGGTGTACGCCGCGGGCGACGTGATCGGACATCCGGCGCTCGCGGCGACTTCGATGGAGCAGGGCCGCGTCGCCGTCTGCCACGCGTTCGGGTTCACGTACAAGCAGAAGGTCGCCGAGCAGCTCCCCTACGGCATTTACACGATCCCGGAGGTCTCCGCGGTCGGGGAGAGCGAGCGCGAGGCGAAGGCGCGGCTCGGAGACGACGTCGAGATCGGCGTCGCGAAGTTCGCGACGAACCCTCGGGGGCAGATCGTCGGCGACAGAGACGGGTTCATCAAGCTCGTCTTCCAGGCGAGCACGAAGAAGCTCCTCGGCGTGCACTGCATCGGCGAGCGCGCGACGGAGATCGTCCACATCGGCCAGGCCGTGTACGTCCTCGGCGGGACGATCGACTACTTCGTGCAGGCCGTCTTCAACTACCCGACGCTCTCCGAGACCTACAAGTACGCCGCCTACGACGGCCTCGGCCGCCTCGCACGCCGCGCGGTCAGGGGCTGAACGAGGGATGCAGCGAGCTACGGCCCCTTGGCGTCGACCTTCGCCTCGAGCGAGTCGACGCGCACGCGCAGGTCGGCCACCTCTCCCTCGATGCGCGCATCCCGAGCGCCCAGCCCCGTCATGTACCGCACGACGAAACGGTGCTGCTCTGCGAGATCGAGGAGAGTGTCCTCGACCCGGCCAAGCCGCAGGTTCGTCTGGTCGATCCCGCCGCCGAGATCGACGCGCAGCTGGTCGATCCGATCGCCGAGCCCGACGCGCGTCTGGTCGATCCGATCGTTCGTGGTGCGGACGGCGTCGCGGATCTCCTTCAGGATCTCGCCTGTGACGTTCTCGGCCATCGTGACCCAAATAGCCTAGCACGGTCCATGCCACCACCCGGGCCACGTCACGACTGGGGAATCCGGTCACCCGAGCGGCGATCGGCGATCCCGGCGTCGCCGGACGCCGCCGCTCGTCCGTCGCCGAGCGCCTGAGGAGTCGATCAAGCGCTGAGCCTCTCGCGCAATCGCTCGAGCGCCACCCGCAGGGGCGCGCGATTCGCCGCGGCGGACTCGCGCAACAGCGCGAGCGTCCGGTCGTGGATTTGACCGATCTCGGCGTCCGTCCCCGGCGTCCCGCGCACGTTCGCGAGAACCCCGCGGATTGCGGCGCCGGAGCTGGCCAGGAAGTCCGGCACGTGGAGGATCTCGCGGCGGTGCAGGTCGTCGGCGACCGAGTCGTCCGCGAGCTGGTTGTTCGCCGCGCCGACGACGAAGCGACACCGCAACGCGGACACGCTCTCGTGCGAGAGGACCCCCCCGAGCGCGCACGGCGCGTACAGATCGCACGCGATGCCCGGGAAGTCCTCGGGTCGCACGAGCGTCACGCCCGCTTCCAGCGCGCGTCGGCGCGCGGCCGGGTCCGGGTCGGCCCCGAGGACGACCGCGCCCTCGGACCTCGAGGCCTGCGCCACGCGCACGCCGACCGCGCCGAGACCCTGCACGGCCACGCGCAGACCTCGCAGCGAAGCGCCCGAGAAGGCGCAGGTCGCGCGGATCGCGTGGACGACGCCGATCGCCGCCTCGCGCGACAGGTCGCCCGAGGCCACCCAGCGCGTCCGGGACCGGACGACCGCGAGGTCGGCCGCCGTCGTTCCGACGTCCGTGCCCGTGAAGAAATCACCGCCGAGCGACTCGACGACGTCGCCCACGACCTGCATCACAGCGGTGCGGTCGCGGATCGCGGACGCGTCGATCGCAATCTTGCCGCCGCCCGCGGGCAGGTCGTTGACGAGGCACTTCCAGGTCATCACCTCGGAGAGCCGCAGCGCATCCGCGCGGCAGGCGGCGAGGTCCGGGTAGGGCACGACGCGGATCCCGCCGTGTGCGGGACCGGGCCCGGTCGAGTGGATCGCGAGGAACCCGCGCAGGCCGATCTCGTCGTTGCGGAGATCGATGACCCGCTCGTGCGTCATCGCGCGCTCTCGGCGCCGTCCAGCACGTCGTCGTCCACCGCGCGGATCCTACCCGAGGGCAGGCGCTCGAGCGTGGGCCCATACGATCCGAGCAGCTCGCGCTCCCACCGGACGCCGCGCCCTGACTTCCGCGCGGGGTCGGAGAACCAGTACCGCGAGAGAGAAGAAGGCCGACCCGAAGCAGATCCCCAGGCCCCTCAGGAAGAGCCACCGGGGCCACAGGCGTCCGGGGACGCCGGGGGCGAGCAGGCGCTGCAGCGGGGTTCGTACCCGGAAATCCTCGGCAGATTCGGCTGCAGATCCGGCGGCCGGCTCCAAGGGACGGAAATCATACGGCCACCGGGGATCGACGGGCACCACTCGTCGTCTATATTGGGACCTATGAGAAAGCTCGAGAGGGCGACGTTCATCTGGGGGCTTTTCGCGCTCGGGCTCGGCTGCGGCCTCGGGGTGCAGGCGGCGCGAGAGACCGCGCGCGCGCAGGACCGTCCGCGAGATCGGCTCTGGACCGAGCAGCCGCGCGGCACGCCGGTGGTGCCGATCCCGTCGCTGGCGGAACTGGTCAAGCGTGTGAAGCCCTCGGTCGCGAACATCCACCGTGCTGGGGCGCTGGGACCGGAGCGGGAGGTCTTCGAGCGGATGTTCGGTCCGATCCCGCCCGAGTTCCTCAACGCTCCCCTCGGGACGGCGTTCGTCATCAACCGGGACGGACTGCTCTTGACGAACCATCACGTCGTCGAGCATGGCGAGGTCCGCGTCAAGCTCGCAGACGGCAGCTACCATCCGGCCGAGATCGTCGGGCTCGACGCGGAGACGGACGTCGCCCTCTTGCGGGTCCGTGCGGGTCGCCCGCTTCCCGCGGTCGCGCTCGGCGACTCCGATCCGTTGCAGATCGGCGACTGGGTCGTCGCGATCGGCAACCCGCTCGGCCTCGAGCACACCGTGACCGTCGGGATCGTCGGTGCGAAGGAGCGCCACGACATCAACCCCTCGGGCCGGTCGGCGGACTACACCGGGTTCATCCAGACCGACGCGGCGATCAACCCCGGCAACTCCGGGGGGCCGCTCTTCAACCTGGCCGGCGAGGTGATCGGGATCAACGCCGCCGTCAACGCGGCAGGGCAGGGGCTCGGTTTCGCGATCCCGATCAACACGGTCAAGCGTCTCGTGCCGTCCCTGCACGAGCACGGGTTCGTTCGGCGCAGCCGGATCGGGATCGCGATCCAGCCCCTGACCGGGGATCTCGCGCAGTCCTTCGGGACCGAGTCGACCGAGGGCGCACTCGTCAACGACGTCGTCCCCGACTCGCCCGCGGCGCGCGTGGGCCTGCGGATCGGAGACGTCGTCGTCTCTCTGGACGGACAGGCGATCCACGATTCGGGCTCGTTGCCGCTCATCGCGTCGACGGTCGGCGTCGCGCGCGAGGTCGAGATCGTCGTGCTGCGTGGCGGTGAGCGACAGACGCTGCGCGTACGCCTCGACGAGTTGCCCGGACAGACGCCGTTCCACAGGACGCCCCCTCCGCAGATCCCCGCGACGGGCGACACTGGAATGCTGGTTCGCGACCTGACGCCGCCGGAGCGGCGACAGTTCGCCCGCAGCGGGGTCCTGGTGACGACGCTGGACGGCGCCTCGGCGGCGGCGCAGGCGGACGTGCAGCGGCAGGACGTGATCGTGAGGGTCAACGGCTCCGAGACGCCGGACGCCCAGACGTTCCTGCGGCAGGTCAACGGCGTCCCGCGCGGCCAGATCGTGCGTCTCCTCGTCGTGCGTCCTCACCGGCAGGGCGGCCTCGTCCCGACCTTCGTCGCCTACCGGAGGTAGACTGCGCCCGGAACCAGGGCCGCGTGACGGAAGCGAAACGAATGTCGTTCTGGGAGCACCTGGCGGAGCTGCGCGCGCGGCTCTTCCGCGCGGCGCTCGCCCTGATCGTCGGGATCGCGATCACCTGGTGGAAGCGCGAGTGGTTCCTGGCGTTCCTCGTCCGCCCGCTGCGCCGCGGGTACCGGGCGCTGGGGCGCGACATGCCGCCGCTTCATTTCGCAGGCCCCGCAGACGCTTTTTCGGCGTACATGCAGATGTCGCTCGTCGGAGGGCTCTTCCTCGCCTCGCCGTTCGTCCTGTGGGAGCTGTGGTCGTTCGTGTCGCCCGGCCTGTACGGGAGCGAGAAGAAGAAGGCCATCCCGATCGTGCTGCTCGCCTCCGTTTCCTTCGTCGGCGGCGCCTGGTACGGCTACCAGTCGGTCCTGCCGCTCGGCTTCGAGTTCTTCCTGTCGTTCTCGACGACCGCGCGCTCCGTGGCCATCCAGGACATCCTCATGATGGACCGCGTCCTCGAGACGACCACGAAGATCCTGCTCGCGTTCGGCCTGGTCTTCGAGATGCCCCTCATCCTCATGCTGCTCGGGATGATCGGGGTCGTGGACCACCGCATGCTGTGGAAGTTCAGTCGCTGGGCGATCCTCATCATCGTCGTCGTCGCCGCGTTCCTGACGCCGCCCGAGGTGCTGACCCAGGTCTTCATGGCGGGCCCGATGATCGTGATGTACTTCTTGTCGATCGGGTTGGTGTGGATGGTCGGGAGGAAGAAACGAGAAGCAACAGGAGACCGGGGACAGGCAACCGGCAACAGGCAATGAAAGGCGCCACGGGCATGAGCTTCTGATTGCCCGTTGCCTGTTGCCCGTCCCCGGTCTCCTGTTCGCTTCTTTACTGCTCGGCCGCCTTTTCGCTCTGCTCGTCGAGCAGCGCCAGCCCGATCGCCAGCGCCTTCTTCGCCTTCTCGATCACGGCGGCGTCGTCCTTGATGCGCTGCATGGCGCGCAGGGCGCGCTCCTCGTTGGTCGCGTTGCGCTCCTCGAGCGCCCTGTGTTCCTCGGTGAGGCCGTCGAGCTTCGACTTCGCGTCCTGGAGCGACGCGCGCGTCTTCTGCGCGTCCTGCCGTGACGCTTCCAGCTCGCGCTCCCGATCGCCGAGCGATCCCTGCGTGGTCTTGTGCAAGGCGCGCTCCGCGGCGAGGTCCTTGTTCGCTGCGGCGAGCCGTTCCTCGGCGTCCGCGAGCTTGCCGCCGAGCACGGCCATCTCGCGCCCGTGCTTGTCCGAGACGGATCGCAGGTCGCCCTCGGCCTTCGCGGCGATTTCCACCTCGCGCTTGCCGAGCCGCTCCGCCGCCGCCTGCGCGGCCGCCTCCAGCTCCTCCTGCTTCGCGTCCGCGGCCAGCCGCAGGTCGGTCTTGCGCTTCTCCTCGGCCTCCGCCAGCTCGGCCTGCAGTCGCTTCTGTGCCGTCGCGGTTGCCGCTTCCAGTTCGCGGCGGAGCCGGCCCGCTTCCTCGTCGTGCTGCCGGTGCAACCCGGCGAGCGCGTCGGCCTTCGCCTTGAGGGCATCGTTCTCGGCCTTCTCGAGAAGTCCAAGCGCTTCGGAGTCCTTCCGCTCCGAAAGCGCCGCGAGCGCCGCTTCCTTGTCGGCTTCGGCCTTCTTGAGTCCGGCGTCCTTCTCGGACTGCAGCGCGTCCCGTCTGCGCTTTTGCTCCTCGAGCTCCTTGTAGGTTTTCTCGGCCTCGGACTGCGCACGCTCCAGCCTGCCCTGCAGGTCCGCGGCCTTCTTCGAGACCGTGTCCTTGTCCTGCTCGAGTCCCACGCTCCGATCGCGCGCCTCACCCAGCTGCGTCGTGGCCTCCTCGTACTTCTCCTCCATGTCAGTCTTCTCGCGCTCGATGGCCGTCAGCCGGTCGCGCACGTCCAGGATCTGCTTGTCGCGGTGGTTCACCGCGTCCTTGAGATCGAGGATCTCCTTGTCCTTCTTGTTGAGCTGCTCGCGCAGGTCGAGGAACTCGCGGCTCGACGGTCCGCCGCCCTTGGCGACCTTCTTCTTGAGCTCCTCGACCTCGGCCTTGAAGCGCTCGCCCTCCGCGGCGGCGCGGCGCAGGCTGTCGACTTGCCCCGCCTTCTCGCGCAGTTCCTCCATTTCCTCCTGGAGGGCCGCGACCTGCGCCGCAACTTCCCCGGCGCCCCTGCCGTCCGGCTCGGCTCTCGGGGGCTCGGGAGGCGCGACGGGCGCGGGCGTCTGCACGCGCGCCTGCGGAGGCGGCGTCGGAATCCTGTCGCGCTTCGTGGGCTTGCTCTTGACCGACGTCGTGTCGTCGAACGCCGGCGGCGGCGGCGGCTTCGGCTCGGGCTTCGGCTCCGGCACCGCCGATTCTCCGCCCATCATCAGGGCGTCGAACGCCTTCTCGGCGAACGCGTCTACCTCGGCGTCCACGTTCGCTGCGGGGGCCTCGTCTTCTTTGGCGGAAGGCCGGGCGGGAGGCTCGGGGGGAGGGCGTGGCTCCTCCATCGGGGGAGGTTCGTCCTCGGAGCTGCCTTCGAGCGACACGAGGTCGTCGATGGCGATCTCCTCGTCGATCGCGATCGTCTCTTCCTCGGCCGCGGGCGCAGGCGCCGAGTCAAAAGGGACGAGCGCGGAGACCTTGGCGAGCAGCTCCTCGAAGGAGAACGGCTTGCGGATGTAGTCCTCCGCTCGCGTCCGCAGCTTGCGGTGCTGCTCGAAGGTTTCCTCGGTCGCCTCGGACGACATGATGACGAGCGGGATGTCCTTGAGGTCCGCGTTCTTCTTGAGCTTGTTGCAGACCGAGAACCCGTTCATCCGTGGCAGTTCGATGCACAGAAGGACGAGGTCGGGCCGATCTTCCTTCGCCTTCTCGAGCCCCGCGTTCCCGTCGTCGACCACCTCGACCACGGCGCCCAGTCCCGAGAACCCCGCTCGCAACTCGGTTGCGAAGGCCGCGTCGCTCTCGAACAGAAGGATCTTCTTACCCGCCACGCCGTCGACTCCTTCCGGATTCCGGCAGAGTTTCGCCTGCTTGCGAGACGGGGGACTCTAACGAAGCGGGGTCTGCCGCGTCAACGGGGTCTGCGGGGCCTTCACCAGTCGAGCTGGCCCGCGAGCCGTGCCGTCTCCGACGGCCCGAAATCGGAGACGAGCATGTAGTCGAGGTCGCCGCGGCGTGTGTGTGCCCCCGTGAAGCCCTTCGCCGTCCGAACGCGGAAGTGGCGGTCGCGTACGCGGATGGAGGTGCCCTCGTCGGGGGTCGACTCGCCGGCCCAGATGAGGATGGAGACGCGGCGGCCGTTGAGCAGGTAGAAGAGCTGCGCCGCGTCGCGATCCCCGATCTGGACGAGCCGCGCGCCGATCAGCCTGCCGCGCTGCTTGAACCGCGGAGGACGGACCTTGATGTCGACCTTGCCGGCGTACCAGTTCGACACCAGATCCGCGTTCGCGCTGGCGAACTCGGCGGGAAGATTCTTCGCATGCAGGTGCGTCCCGATGTCGAAGAGGCCCGCCTCGGAGGTGTGCGGCCCGATCCGCGCAGGCAGCCACAGCGCCAGGCCGGCCGCGATCGCAGCGGCGGCGGCGAACGGCGCCCATCGTCGCACGGTGGCGGGCGCGCGCGGCGGCGCCGAGGCGTCCACGTGGTCGAGCGACGAGCGGATCCGCTCCCGCAGGTCCGCAGGCGCCGTCACCCGCCGGGCCCCCGCGTGCACCGCGCGCTTGACGGTGCGCTCCTCGTCGAGGGCCACGGCGCACCGCGAGCAAGCGGCGCGGTGCGTCTCCAGATCGCGTGAGGTCGCCGGGTCGACCTCGCCGTCGACGAAGGCCGAGACGTACTTCTCGAAGTCGTCGCAGTTCACTTCGCGTCCCGCTTCTTGCGCCAGTCGTCCAGGTGGACCGGCTCCTCGGCCGTGCCGATGGACCATCCGGCGGCGTGGTCCGCCAGGGCCGTTCGCAGCAGGCGACGCCCGCGGTGGAGACGCGACATGACGGTCCCGATCGGGCAGCCGACGACCTCGGCGATCTCGCGGTACGGGAGCTCCTCGACGTCGGCGAGCCAGACGACCGTCTGGAACTCGGGCGGAAGTCTCTCCATCGCCTCGGCCACCCGCGCGCCGAAGATCGGCTCCTCGAACCGTCCTTCCGGATCCTCGAGCAGGCGCTGCGCCTCGTGCGAGATCGTCGACTGCGAGACGCTGCCCGCGTCCGGCCCCTCGAGCAAGCGCCGCTCGTGCGCCCTGCGCCGGTACCGGTTGATGAAGAGGTTCGTCAGGATCCGGTAGAGCCAGGCCTTCATGTTCGTCCCGGGCTCGAACCGGTCGTAGAACCGGTACGCGCGCAGGAACGTTTCCTGGACGAGATCCTCGGCGTCTTCCGCCCGCCGGGTGAGGCGCAGGCCGAGCCCGTAGAGCCCGTCTACGTGGGCCAGCGACGCTTCCTCGAACTCTCGCCGCGCGTCCTGCATCACCACCCGCAACCGTCCGGCGACAAAGGCTATTCCTGCGGCCCCTGCTGGAGCGCCCGCTCCAGGGCCTCCACGCGCTCCGCGAGGCGGCGGACTTCCGCCTGCAGCGCCGTCCACGGCGCGAGGGTCGTCACCGCGGCACGCACGCGTTCGTCGATGCGCTTCTGGAGCTCGTCCAGGGCGCCCTTGCCTTGCTCGAGTGCCTCGGCGACCCGCTTGGAGGCGGGGCCGGCCGGCGCGGCGGGTTCGGCCCCCTCTCCCCTGCGAAAGAGCTTGCCGACCGCCCCGTCGCGGATCGAGGCGATGACCTTCCCGCCGATCAGCTCGCGCAGGGCGGAAGGAAGCAGCTTTCCGCCCTTCTTTTCCTGCTCGAGGAGCACCTGGGCCAAGGTCACGCTGGTCAGGTCCTCGCTCGTCGCGTGGTCGACGATGCGGATGTCCTCGCCGCTGCGGATCAGGCCCTCGATCTCGCGCAGCGTGACGTAGCGGCTGTCGCGGGTGTCGTAGAGCTTGCGGTTGGCGTACCGCTTGATGACGCGCGGTCCCGTGGGCCGCGGAGCCTCGGCGGACGAGTCCATGGAGAGGAATGGACAGTAGCATGACGCACCGCGCTGACGCGCCCCTCCCCTTCGTTGATGTAGGGAAAGAACGTACAAAAGTTGACCTTACCCTACACCACCCCTTATCAAGGGATCGTGCGGCGCACCCTGGCGACCTTGCTGCTCCTGTGGACGTCGTCGCCTTCGTCGTCCGGTGCCTCACGCGGTCCCGACACGGAGGAGCCCGCGGCGGCAAGCCCGGCCGCCCCGCGTGCACGCCGGCCCCGTCCGGCCGGGCCGCGTCGTCCTCGCGTGCAGATCGCAGTGGCAGAGGGCCAGACCCTCTCCGAGATCGCGGCCTCGCACGGCGTCTCCGTCCGCAGGCTCGCGGGCGAGAACGGCATCGAGGCGTCGTCGCCGGTACGCGTCGGCCAGAAGCTGTGGATCCCGCGCGCCCGCGGAGCCCCTCGCCCCCCCGCGCCCCCGTGCCGCAACCCCGCCGTGAAGTTCCTCCGTGTCGCCTCGAACGAGGCCGCGGACGTCGTCCTGACGCGCTGCGGCGGTCGGGCCGATCCCGACGGACAGAGCGCGCTGTCGCGCCTGTCGCGATCGCTGCGGGCCGACGAGACGAAGGACATGCACCCGCGGCTGCTCCAGATGCTGCAGAAGGTCGCCGAGCACTGGACCGGAAGGCGCCTGCTCGTGATCAGCGGGTACCGCCGCGGCCGCGCCGGCCACGAGTCGAACCACACGCGCGGTCGCGCGATCGACTTCCGCGTGGAGGGTGTCTCGAACGTGGCCCTGCGCGATTTCTGCCGCCGGTTCGATGCCGCCGGCGTCGGCTACTACCCGAACAGCGTCTTCGTGCACCTCGACGTGCGCGACGAGGGCCGCGCATTCTGGGTCGACTACTCGGGTCCCGGCGAGGCGCCGCGGTATGGCCCGTTGCGGCCGGAGGCGACGGCGAGCAGGAGGTAGAGAAGTTCCACGACCTGCCTCACCCCCCCAGCAGGCACGCGAAGAGGGTCGCGCACGCGGGCGCGTCCATTCCCGTGCACGCGTCGCGCGCCATCGCCATCGTGCAGAGGTCGGCCTCCGCGACCGTCGCGTCGCAGCTCGCGAAGGCCGTGTCGCCGCCAAGGGCGCAGTCGGCGATCGTCCCGACGGTGACCTCGCCGTCGTCGCATGTCGTCACGTGACCCTCGCCGCCCTGCGTCGAGATCGACCATTCGCACCACGACTGCCACTCCGGCGGGCCGAGGTCCGCGAGCGTCCGCGCGGGATCCACGCCCGAGGTGCACGCGGCGCAGGCCGGCGGCATCCCCGACAGGAGCGCGCAGGCGTCGGCGCCGATCGCGAGCATGCAGTCCTCGAAGTCCTCCACCGTCGGGCACATGCCGCGCGTCGCGAGGCATTCCTCGATCGTCCCGACCGTGACCGCCCCGTCCCCGCACGAGACGCGTGCGCCCTCGCCGCCCTGCAGCCCGATCGCCCAGTCGCAGAGCGCCGTCGCCTCCGCGTCCGAGAGCGACGTCGTCTCGCGCAGAGCGTCGAGGCCGGAGCGGCGGTCCGCGATCCCGTCGCAGTCGTCGTCCACGCCGTCGGCGGGCTCGAAGCGCGCGATCGCGAGGTCGCCCCGGATCTCCGGTGCGTGGAGCAGGTTCGCGATCCCGTCGACGTCGACCTGGATCGTCGACCCGCCAACCGCGCCGCCGACGGAAGACACCGCCCAGTCGCCCGTCGCGTTCGTCGCGAAGAGGAGCTCGCCGCCGGAGAAGTCCTGGTCGACGACCGAGATCCGCACGGCGCCGTCGGCCCCGACCGCGATCGAGGCGCCGGCGGCGTTCGCGCGCAGGTTCACGACGTCCTCCTCGACGAAGGCGCCGCTCCCGTTCGACGAGTACCGGAGGATCCCGAGGTCCGTGACGATCCACGCGACGTGGACCGCGCCGTCGGCCCCGACCGCGATCGCCGGCCCTGCGCCGCGGCCGGCCGGGTACCCCGCGCCGACCGGCTCGTAGGTCCAGCCGCCCGACGCGTTCGTCGCGTGCGTCGGCGCGCCGGCGCCGAGCCCCGGCCCCGTGAAGACCGCGTGCACCACGCCGTCCGCGTCCGTCGCCATCCGGATCTCCGACCCGCGCTGCCCGAGGCTCTCGGTCCGCCACGACCCGCCGGCGTTCGTCGCCCAGCGCACGTCCCACGAGTCGGCGTCCGCGTAGAGCGCGTGGACGACGCCGTCCCCGTCGACCGCGAGCGCCGGCCAGTTCGCGCGAATCGCATCGTCGATCGTCTCGATGCGCCACGCGCCGTCCGCGTTCGTCGCGTAGCGCAGCGCGTACGTCGCTTCGGGCACCCACAGGACGTGCGCGGCGCCATTCGCGTCGATCCCCAGCCCCGTCTGCCCGCCACCCTGGTACCGGGCCGCCTCGATCGTCTCGTCGGTCCACACGTCGCCGACCCGCTCGAAGTAGTGGATGCCGGCGAGCCCCTCGCCGCCGAGGATGTGCCCTGTCCCTTCCGGCGCGATCACGTACGAGACGAACTCGACCCCTGGGACGTCGCGATCGATCTGCCAGGGCGCGTCCTCGGCGCCCGGATGGACGTCCGACGCGGCGTCGTCGCAGTCATCGCCCCCGCAGTCCGGCGCCTCGTGCCCGTCGCCGTCGCGGTCGCAGGGCGACCCGTCGGAGTCGCCGTCCGTGTCCCCGTCGCCGTCGGCATCCCCGCCGCCGCCGCTGCCGGCCGACGCCATGCAGCCCGTTTGGAAAGCCAGCAAGAGCAAGGTCTCGCGCATGGGGGGGCCTGCGTTGCGACAGCCGTGCCACCCGAAACCACGGCGCTTTTCGGTCCCTCTCGGGTCCGCCGCGGTCCCCGGAAACCGGCGCGGCGTGCGCGGCGTCCGTGGTGACCCATGACCTGTTATCCTCCCCACCAGGAGGGTCGCTCATGGTGCGCTCGCTTTCCCTTCTCCTTTCCTTCGCGGTGTGTGGTTGCTCCTGCGGCGGTCCCGGCGGGTCCGGTGACGGGGACGATCCGGGCGAGTGCGTCGACGAGGACGGCGACGGCCTGTACGCGATCGACGCCGACTGCCCGGAAGGGGACGACTGCGACGACGCGGATGTGCACCAGGGCAACGTCGAGGAGTGCGACGACCTCGACAACGACTGCGACGGCGAGGCCGACGAGCTGGACGACGTCGGCTGCCACCCCTGCGATCCGGAGTGTGGCGGCGGAGACGCGGATGCGGACGGCGACACGGCGGGCGAGTGGGGCGTCGGAACCGAGAACGAGTTCGACCCGACGGAGGACAACTCGAACGGAGTGATCACGACCCCCGACGGGGCGCTGATCCTCGACGGCGAGGCGGTGAGCCTGAACCTCATCTGGGTCCCGAACACGAACGAGTCGACCATCACGAAGGTCGACACGCGTACCCGCGAGGTCCTGGGCCGCTACAAGACCGGGCCGGACGCGATCTCGCACAGCCCGTCGCGCACGGCCGTCGACTCGAAGGGCGACGTCGTCGTCGCGAACCGCGCGTTCGGCGGGCAGGCGTCGCTCACGAAGATCCAGGCGAACGACTGCCCGGACACGACCGGCGACGGCGACGTGACGACCTCGACCGGACACGCGGATCTGGTGGCCTGGGGCAGCGACGACTGCGTCCTGTGGCGCACGGAGATTGGCTGCGTCGACGCGGGCGGCTTCGGGGGAGGCTGCGGGCTCGGGCGCGCGGTCGCGGCCGTGGATCACGTCGGCCTCGACGGCGTCGTGGAGCACCGCGTCTGGGGCGGACTCTTCAACGAGCACAAGTTCGTCGAGCTCAATCGCGACGACGGCGAGCTGACCGGCGAGGAGGCCGTGTTCGACCGGCTGACGCCCTACGGCGCCGCGGTCGACCGCGACCTGAACATCTGGGCGGCGAGCTTTTCCGGCGGCGTCATCGGCCGCTTCGACACGCAGGATCCCGCGGACACCGAGGAGATCGGGTCGGGGACCTATGGCATCACGGTCGACGAAGAAGGGTATGTCTGGGTTGGCGGGATGCTGCGCCAGTACGACCCGGCCGCGGGTGCCTTTGTCGATCTCGGCGCCGGCGCGGTCGGCTGCTACGGCGTCGCCGCCGACGGCCTCGGTCACATCTGGGCCGCAGACGAGAACGCCAAGTTGTTCCACCGGGTGACGCGCGAGGATCCCAGCGAGGTGATCACCGTGGACGTCGCGCCCGTCTTCCCGCCCAACGAGTGGGGCGGCTTCGGCGCGCGAGGCGTCGCGATCGACTTCGACGGCTACGTCTGGGTCTTCGCGCTCGGCGTGAACTACGGCGCGATCATCGATCCCGCCACCTGCGACGACGTGACCTGCGACATCGAGCCGGTCCTCGACGACTGCGGCGGAGTCGGCTGCCTCAACGGCCCGTACAACTACTCCGACATGACCGGCTTGCAGCTTCGCAACGCCACGAACCCGCTCGGGACCTACGAGGTCGTGGTCGAGGGTTGCGACGGCGTCGACTGGGGCGACCTGACCTGGGACGCGACGACCCCCGCCGGCACCTCCATCCGTTTCCGCGTCCGGACCGCAGCCGATCTCGTGGCGCTCGCAGGCGCCGACTGGGTGACGGTCGCCGTCGACCCGCCGACCCCGCCGCCCGCGAACGTCGGCGAAGCGCTGGACGGGGCCGGCGTCTCGCAGGAGTCGCTGCTCGCGATCGAGGTCGCGCTCATCACGGAGGTCGACGACAGCCCGATCGTGCGCAGCTTCTCCGTGGAGTCGAGCTGCGGGGGCGTGATCGACTGAACCAGACCTCTGGTACTCTCTCTACCGGAGGTGCCCAATGGGTCGTTCCCTTTCCGTCCTTCTGGCTCTGTCCTTGTCCGGGTGCGCGTGCGGGGCTGCGGGAGGGTCGGCCGACGGAGACGACTCCGGTGCCTGCGTCGACGAGGACGGGGACGGCCTGTTCGCGATCGGCGCGGACTGCCCGGAAGGCGACGACTGCGACGACACGGACGTCCACCAGGGCAACGTCGAGGAGTGCGACGACCTCGACAACGACTGCGACGGCGAGGCGGACGAACTGGACGACGAAGGTTGTCACCCGTGCGATCCGGAGTGCGGCGGCGGCGACGCCGACGCGGACGCCGACACGGCCGGCGAGTGGGGCATCGGGACGGAGAACGAGTTCGATCCGACCGACGACAACTCGAACGGCGTGACCACGACGCCCGACGGCGCGCTCATCCTCGACGGCGAGGCCGTGAGCCTGAACCTCATCTGGGTGCCGAACACGAACGAGGCGACGATCTCGAAGGTCGACACGCGCACCCGCGAGGTGCTCGCCCGGTACAAGACCGGACCCGACGGCATCACGCACAACCCGTCGCGCACGGCCGTCGACTCCAAGGGCGACGTCGTCGTCGGGAACCGAGCCTTCAGCCAGCAGGCGTCCCTCACGAAGATCCAGGCGGACGAGTGCCCGGACACGGACGGCGACGGCGACCTGACGACGTCCGGTGGACACGCCGATCTGCTCGCCTGGGGCGACGACGACTGCGTGATCTGGCGGACCGAGATCGGCTGCGTGGGCGACTTCTTCAGCGACTGCGGCGTCGCGCGCGCGGTCGCCGCGGTCGACCACATCGGGCTCGACGGCGTCGTCGAGCACCGCGTGTGGGGAGGGCTCTTCAACCAGAGGCAGTTCGTCGAGCTCGACCGTGACGACGGCGAGCTCACCGGCCGCGAGGCGAACTTCGCGCGCCTGACGCCCTATGGCGCCGCGGTCGACCGCGACCTGCGCGTCTGGGCGGCGAGCTTCTCCGGCGGCGTCATGGGGAGCTTCGACAGCCAGGATCCGGACGACACGATGGAGGTCAACGCGGGCACCTACGGGATCACCGTCGACGAGGAGGGCTACGTGTGGCTCGGGTCGAGCCTGCAGCAGTACGACCCCGAGGCCGGCGCGTTCGTCCCGCTCGGCGCCGGCGCCGTCGGCTGCTACGGCGTCGCGGCCGACGGGCTCGGCCACATCTGGGCCGCGAACGAGAACATGGGGCTGTTCCACCGGGTCACCCGCGAGGACCCCGACGAGGTGATCGAAGTGGACGTCCGCGGCGAGACGGGCTTCTCGGCGCGCGGCCTGTCGATCGACTTCGACGGGTTCGTCTGGGTCTTCTCGCTGTCCGCCAGCAACGCGTGGATCATCGATCCCGACACCTGCGACGCAGGCGGCTGCGATCCGCTCGAGCCGGTCCTCGACGATTGCGGCGGCGTGGGTTGCCTCAACGGCCCGTACAACTACTCCGACATGACCGGGTTGCAGCTGCGCAACGCGACGACACCCCTCGGGACCTACGAGGTCGTGGTCGAGGGCTGCGACGGCGTCGAGTGGGGCGACCTGACCTGGGACGCGACGACCCCCGCAGGGACGAGCGTCCGCTTCCGCGTCCGCACCGCGCCCGACCTCGTCGCCCTCGCCGGCGCCGACTGGGTGACGGTCGCCGTCGACCCGCCGACCCCGCCGCCCGCGAGCGTGGGCGAGGCGATCCAGGCCGCCGGACTCTCCGAGCACTCCCTGCTCGCCATCGAGGTCGCCCTCATCACCGAGGCAGACGACAGCCCCATCGTCCGGAGCTTCGGCGTCGAATCGAGCTGCGGAGGCGTCATCGAGTAGCTATCCCCTGGACGGATCCGGCTGAGCGCAGGCCCCGACCGACTTGCGGGGCGCGTGGGCGGATGCGAGACTAGGACCATGAAGGTGGCCACAACCGTCGGGATCCGCGAGCTCAAGGATCGGGCGGCGGAGCTCGTCCGCCGCGCTGCCGCGGGAGAGCGGATCGTGGTCGCGCGCCACGGAAAGCCGCGCGCGGTGCTCGTGCCCCTCGATGCGGTCCAGACCGCGGCATCCCCCCGCGCCGAAGCCTGGCAGCGGGAGCGCGATGCCTTCCTCGGCATGCGGCCGTCCGCACTCGCTCGGCACGACGGACGCTGGGTCGCGGTTTGTGGAGGGCGGGTCGTCTCGTCGGACACGGACCTAGACCGCCTTTCGGAGCGGATGGCTCGTCGGCTGCGAGGAAGAACGTTCTTCGTCGCCCGCGTCGGCCACCCCCCCGCACTCGTGGAGATGCCTGGATTCGAGATCGAGTGAAGCGTCCGTACGATCGACGCTTCGCGCCCGCGGCGCCGGTCCTTCGCGTGCGCGCTTTCCGTCCGTCCGCACTGGCATCCGTCGACTTCGATGCGAAGGTCGACACCGGCGCCGACCTCTGCGCCATCCCGGCGCAGGTCGTCGAAGCGCTCGACCTGTCTGCGGAGCGCTCCGTGCGAGCCACCGGATTCGGAGGCCCGCCCCAGGAAGTGCCCGTCTACCGCATCGACGTCGAGCTGGCAGGATTTCGCCTGTCCCGACTCGAGGCCGTCGCGACTGCGCGCTCGTGGGCCCTCCTCGGCCGCAACGCCCTGCGCCACATCGACGTGCGGCTCGACGGACCGCGGGAGCAGCTCACGGTTCGAAACCGATCCCGCGGCTGACTTTCCGGCATCGCGGCCGTGCCCCAGGGCTCATCGAGAGGAGATGACCGCGCGGTGAAGCGCCGCCGCCGTTTGCGGTGCGCGAGACGGATCGGCCCCTAGCTCGGCGCGCAATCGATCCAGGTGGGCGACGTCGTCCACGTCGTAGGCCACAGGGAGGTCCTCGACCGAGAATGCCGTCCGCACAAGCGCTTCGCGCGTGAGACGGAGCACCTCGGGAGTGCTCCATGGGATGTCCTGGAAGACGAGCGGCTCGAAGGTCGTCACGCCGATCAGCCAGTAGCCGCCGTCGTCGGCCGGACCGAGGAGGGCGCGGCGGTCGCCCGAGAGGCGTGGCAGGGCGGCGGAAGCGGCGTCTACCGGGACGGTCGGCGCGTCGGAGCCCACGATCACGGCAGCGGAGGAGTCGCGCAGCAGCGAGCGCAGCGCTCTGCCCATCCGTGTGCCGAGGTCGTCGCCGACCTGCGGAGCCACGCTCCAGCCAGCCGGCGCGAAGGTCCGAAGGACGGCGACGCCCATGTCCTCGGGCGCGGCGAAGAGCACCTTGCGCGCGAACGGCACGCGGCTCCACGCCGCGAGCGTGTCCTGCAGCATGGCGGCATACAGAGTCGCGGCGCCCGCGGCACCGAGCGTGGGGATCAGACGGGTCTTGCACTTCCCGGCCACCGGCGCCCGTGCCATCACGCCGAGGGCGACTCCGTCACTCCCTCTCGTAGCTCACCTCGGGCGCGGGCGGGTCTTCGCGCGGGTTCTCGGAGGCGTGGCCGCCCTTCGCGCCCTCGTGCGAGAGGAGGCGCGCCTTGTCGTAGATGAAGATGGGGCGCGCGTACTCGGGCGGGGCGTGGACGCCCGTGTCCATCCGGATCGCGTCACAGGGACAGGCCTCGACACAGTAGCCGCAGAACACGCAGCGCAGCTCGTCGATCACGAACTTCACCGGGTAGCGCTCCCAGCCGAAGCGAGCGTGACCCTCGGGGTACTCGCCGGGCTCGATGTGGATGCACTGCGCGGGGCACGCGGTCGAGCAGCACAGGCACGCAACGCAGCGCGGCGACCCGTCCTCGCGCTGCGTCAGTCGGTGCAGGCCGCGGTATCGCTCCGGGTATTCGGGCTTCGGACCCTCGGGTCCGACATACTCGATCGTGACGACGTCCTTGCGGCGCCCGAAGGCGTTGCGGAAGAACTTGCGCATCGTGATCCCGAGACCCTCGACGACCGCGGGCACGTAGGCCTGCGTCATCGGGGTCCGGCCGGGCTTCGGGATCGCGTAGGCCATCGTCCTATCCTTCCATCGCCAGCATCACGAGCCCGGTCACGACGATGTTCGCGAGCGACAAGGGCAAGAGGTAGATCCATCCGAGGCGCATCACCTGGTCGTAGCGGAAGCGGGGGAGCGTCCAGCGGACCATCTGCTGCACCCAGCACAGCAGGAAGACCTTGATCCAGAAGCCGCCGATCTGCAGGGCCGCGACGACTCCGTGCGCCAGGGACAGGTAGGTGTCGCCGAAGTGGAACCCGTCGGGGCCGAGGAAGGGCACGTGCCAGCCGCCGAGGAAGAGCGTCGTCAGGACGGCGGAGAGGACGACGAGCTCCACGAACTCCGCCATGAAGAACATCCCGAACTTCATCCCCGAGTACTCGAGGAAGTAACCGGCGACGATCTCGCTCTCGCCTTCGGGCAGGTCGAAGGGGACGCGCTTGGTCTCCGCCACGGCGGCCGCGAAGAAGAGGATGAACGCGACGGGCTGCACGGCGATCCCCCACACGTGGTCGATCTGCCAGCGGACCATGTCGCCGAGCTGGACCGTCCCGAAGATCATCAGGCACCCGACGATCGCCAGGCCCATGGTGACCTCGTAGGACACCATCTGGCTCGCGGCGCGCAGGCCCCCGAGCAGGGCGTACTTGTTGTTGCTCGCGTACCCCGCGATCGCCGCGCCGATGACGCCGGTGCCGGCGACTGCGAAGAGATAGAGGATCCCGACGTCGAGATCGGCGATCTGCAAGTTCACCGTGCGGTGGCCTTCCAGGCACTGACCGAACGCGCCGACGACCTCGCCGAGGTCCTGCGTGCACAGCACGTCCCCGAACGGAACGACGGCGAAGGTCACCAGCGCCGGGATGAAGGCGACGAGGGGGCCGAGCGCGTGCAGGAGCTTGTCCGCCTTCGCCGGGACGAAGTCCTCCTTCCAGATGAACTTGATCGCGTCGGCGAGCGGGTGCAGGAACCCGAAGAAACGCCACCTGCCCGCGTTCGCGAGGATCGGGCCGAGGCGGTCCTGGATGACGGCGCTCTGGCGGCGCTCCATCCACAGGAGGATCGGGGCGAAGGCCACGACGAGAATGCCGAGGATGACGCCGATCTTGATCAGGGACTCGACGATCATCGCGAGGTCACTGGGCAGCGGCCTGCTGTTGCCCCGAGACAGTTGCGGGCGCGTCGAGGCCGAGCGCCCGCGAGAGTCGCGCGATCATCTCGTCCGCCGGCAACGAGTCGCCGCGGGGGCGGAGGGCCGGCGTCGTCCGTTGCGCCATGCCCTTCGCATTGACGTACGTCCCGGCCACCTCCCCGAACGACGCGACGGGGAGCAGCACTTTCGCGTGCAGGACGAACGGTCCGTCGTTGGGCGCGAGGACGACGAGCGCATCGAGCCCGTCGAGATCCGCCAGGTCGTCAATCGGAGCGTCCTGGCCCAGGACGAGCAGCGCCTGTGTGCGCCCGGATTTCACGTCGGAGAGCAGCTCCTGGAACGAGGCCGGCGGCGAAGCGCCCGCCGCGGCGATCGCCCCGGCGCGGTTGGGGTTCTGATCGCGGTGGCGCAGGAGGTCGTCTGCCTTCCAGTCCTCTCGGCCCGACAGGTACACGCGGCCGGCGCCGAGGCTCGCCGCGAGCCGGGCGAGCGCGGCGTTCTCCTCCACGGTGTGCTGCGCGGAGAGCACGACGCCGAGCGCCGCCTTCGGCACGCTCCGCAGGGACTCCGCCGCCGCCGAGATGCCCGCCGCGAGCGACGTCGCCTTGCGCGCCGCGCCTCGCCCGGTCGCGGCCTTCGACAGGCGTTCCTCCTCGATCCGCTTGTAGGTCAGGCACCCGTCGTCGCACATCCAGTACCGGTTGACCTCGAGGTTCTCCCGCGCGCGCATCCGGTGGGCCGTCGTCCCCCGCCCGACGTCCAGAAACGCATTGCAGCCGGTCGCGCAGCCAGGGCAGACGGTCTCGGTCGCCTCGAGGAACCAGACGCGCTCCTTGAAACGGAAGTCCTTCGACGTCAGCGCCCCGACGGGGCAGATCTGCACCGTCATCAGCGAGTAGTCGTGGTCGAGCTGCCGGCCGGTCGCCGCGAAGATCTCTCCGTGGTCGCCGCGGTGACGTACTTCCAGGACGTGGTCCTTCGCGACCTCGTCGCAGAAACGGACGCAGCGCGTGCACAGGATGCAGCGCTCCGCGTCGAGGACGACGTTCGGGCCGAGCGAGACTGCCTTCGGCTTGTGGACCTTCTCTCTCTCGTCGAAGAGGCGCGACGCCTGCTTGTCGTGCGCCATCCAGTAGTCCTGCAGCTTGCACTCGCCGGCCTGGTCGCAGATCGGACAGTCGACCGGGTGATTGAGCAGCAGGAATTCCTGAACGGCCTTGCGCGCTGCGATCGACTTCTCGTTCTGCGTGTGGACGACCATGCCGTCCGTGCAGGGCCACTGACACGCGGGCTGCAGCTTCGGCTGTTTCTCGACGTCGACGAGGCAGATGCGGCAGTTCGCCGCGACCGACAGGCCCGGATGCCAGCAGTAGAAGGGGATCTCGATGCCGTTTCGATGCGCGACGCGGATGACCGTCTCGCCGGGCGTGAACTCCAGCGCCTTGCCGTCGATCGTCAGCGTGGGCATGGGATCACCGATCGCACTCGGCGTCACGTTCCGGGGGGACGGGACCCGCGAGACCCGTCCCCCCGGGCCCCCGGCTCGCTCCGGCGAAGTCAATTCGCCTGCGCTCGCTCCTCACCTGTCGCACTCTCCCGCTATCATGTTGATGCTGCCGAACGTCGGAACGATGTCCGCCACCATCCGCCCGGTGATCATCAGCGAGCAGCCCTGCAGGTTCGCGAAGCACGGCCCGCGGACGCGCACGCGGTACGGCGTGCCCCGCCCGTCCGAGACGATGTAGAAACCCAGCTCGCCGTTGCCGGCCTCCGTGTACGAGTAGACCTCCCCGGCCGGCACCTGGATTCCCTCCATGATCAGCTTGAAATGGTTGATGGTCCCCTCGATGGACGTGTAGACCTCCTCCTTCGGGGGAAGGACGATCTTCGGATCGTCGATGCAGAACGGCGCGCCCGGTCCCGGCATCTGATCCAGCGCCTGACGGATCATCCGGATCGACTGCTTCATCTCCTCGTCGCGGCAGACGAACCGGTCGTAATTGTCGCCGTCGTGGCCCACCGGGACGTCGAAATCGAGTCGGTCGTAGACCAGATACGGGTAGACCTTGCGGATGTCGTAGTCGATTCCAGTCGCTCGGATGTTGACGCCCGACATGCCCAGCGAGAGGGCGTCTTCCTTCGAGATGATGCCGACGCCCTGGGTCCGGTCGAGGAAGATCCGGTTGCCGAGGAGCAGGCGCATCGACTCGTCGATCGTCTCCTCGACCTTCGGGAGGATCGCGCGGGTGCGCTCTGCGAAGCCCTCGGAGAGGTCCGCGGCGAGGCCGCCGATGCGGACCCAGCTGTGCGTCAGCCGCGCGCCCGTCACCTCTTCGAGCACCTCCCAGATCCACTCGCGGGCCTTGAGCATCCACAGGAAGGGCGTGAACGCGCCGAGCTCCATCGCGGTCGCGCCGTTGCAGGTCAGGTGATCCGCGATCCGGGCGAGCTCGCCGAGGATCACCCGCGCGTACTGGCAGCGTTCGGGAGTCGTGACGCCCAGCAGCTTCTCGACGGCGAGCGCGTACCCGACGTTGTTGAGCAGCGGCGAGACGTAGTTGAGCCGATCCGTGTACGGGAAGACCTGCGACCAGGTTCCGCGCTCGCACATCTTCTCGAAGCCGCGGTGCAGGAACCCCGGCTGCACGTCGACGTGCACGACGGTCTCGCCCTCGAGCTGCAGGACCATCCGGATTGTCCCGTGCATCGCGGGATGCGACGGCCCCATGGACAGCTCCATGGGCTCCGTCTGCAGGTCCAGGACTTCCTCTCTGAGGTCTTCGGCTTCCACGCTGGCTACCCCTCCGAGTGCTCGCGCCCGGGCCTGACCGGGCGCTCCCAGGGCATGCCCTCGTCCTTCCCGAAGGGCGGCAGCTTGTCGAGCGCCTCCGGCCGGTAGGGGACCAGCGGCTGCGTCTTCGCGGCGTCGTAATCCTTGCGCAACGGATGGCCCTCGAACTCGTCGTACAGCAGGATCCGGCGCAGATCGGGGTGTCCCTCGAAGATCACGCCGAACATGTCGTACGCCTCGCGCTCGAACCAGTTGGCACCCAGCCACAGGCCGGTGACCGACGCGATCTTCGGGTCGGTCTCGGGGACGCGCGCCTTGAGGCGGATCCGCTTGCCGGTCGTCGACGATCGGAGCATCAGGACGACCTCGAAGCGCGCAGCGCGCTTCGGCCAGTCCACGCAGGTCAGGTCGATGAAGTGGTCCATCGCGCACGCGGGGTCGGTTCTGGCGAACGATGCAACATCGAGCCACCGGTCGGGCGCGATCACGGCGACCTCGTCGCCCTGCGCGCTCGACGTCTCGAGGACGGCGTCGCCGAAACGTTCCCTGATGCGATCGAGGACGATCTTGGCCACGTCAGCTGCCCGGCTTCGCGATCTCTCGCGCCGCGATCTTCGCCGCCAACCCCGGCTCGGCGATCTCCGCCACGCGATTTCCGTCGGCGACCTTCTTCATGAGCATCATGAGCCCGTCGAGCACCTGCTCGGGCCGCGGCGGGCAGCCCGGGACGTACACGTCGACCGGGACGATCTTGTCCACGCCGGGAAGCGTCGTGTAGTTGTCGTAGAAGCCTCCGCAGGCCGCGCAGGTCCCGAAGGCGATGACCCACTTCGGCTCGCACATCTGGTCGTAGATGCGCTTCAGGACGGGGGCCTGGCGCTGCGAGATCGTCCCGACGACCCACAAGAGGTCGCTCTGCCGCGGAGAGAATCGCGGCGCTTCCGCGCCGAATCGCGCGATGTCGTACTTCGGTGCAGCGACGGCGAAGAACTCCATCCCGCAGCACGCCGTCGCGAACGGATACTGGAAGAGCGAGAACTTGCGCGCCCAGCCCAGCAGGCTCTCGAACTTGGTCGTGAAGAGGCCCCCCTCGCCACCCCCGAGGGTACGCAGCGACGTCTTGCCTCCTACTTCTCCCATTCGAGCGCTCCCTTCCGGAAGACGTAGAAGATCGCGAGGCCCAGGACCGCGAGGAACGCGAGCATCGTCCCGAACCCGACCCAGCCGAGCGCACGGAAGCGAATCGCCCACGGATAGAGGAAGACGCTCTCGACGTCGAAGATGACGAAGAGGATCGCCGTCAGGTAGAACTTCACCGACAGCCTGATCCCCTGGGAGCCCGTGGTCTCCCACCCCGATTCGTACGGCTCCATCTTCTCCGGCGTGTAGTTCTTCGGTCCGGACCTGCTCGTCAGGACGAACACGCCGCCCGCGATGACGACCGCGGCCGCGCCCATCAGGAGGACCGGTACGTAGCTCTCCAAGGCCGGAAAAACCTAGGGGAACCGGGGGTTTGTGTCAACCGGAGTCCTACTTCTCCTCGACCTTCCGCTCCGACAGCGACCGGTACTTCCTCTCCCGCACGCCGGTGTAGACCTGCGTCGGGCGGAAGATGCGGTTGTCCTTGATCTGCTCGAGCCAGTGCGCGAGCCATCCCGCCGTGCGGCTGATCGCGAAGATCGGCGTGAAGAGGTCCGTCGGAATGTCCATCTTCGAGTAGACGATCCCCGAGTAGTAGTCGACGTTCGGGTAGACGCCCTTGTGGCCGACCAGCTCCGCCATCACCTTCTCGAGCTCGATCGCCACCTGGTACATCGGCGTGTGGCCGAAGCGATCGAACAGCTCGATCGCGAGCTTCTGCAGCACGTTCGCGCGCGGGTCCTTGACCTTGTACTCGCGATGGCCGAATCCGCTCACCTTCTTCTTCGCGGCGACCCGCTCGGTCGCCCACGGCCGGACGGCGTCGACCGTCTTGATCTCCCGGAGCATGTGCAGGACCTCCTCGTTGGCGCCCCCGTGCAGGGGGCCCGTGAGCGTCCCGATCGCGCTCGAGACGACGCTGTACGGATCCGCGAGCGTCGACGCCGTCACCCTCGCCGCAAAGGTCGACGCGTTCATCGTGTGCTCGGCGTGCAGGATCAGGCACTTGTCGAGGACCTCGGCGAGGTGCGGGTCCGGCTCGACGCCGTTCATCATGTACAGGTAGTTCGAGGAGAAATCGAGGTCGTCGCGCGGCGTGATCGCTTCGTCGCCCGTCCTCAGGCGGTGATAGGCGGCGACGATCGTCGGGACCTTCGCCAGGATCCGGACGGCGGCGTGGTACCGCTCCTTCTCGTCCTCGACGTGATCGGCCGGGTAGAACATCCCGAGCGCGGCGACCGCGCAGTCGAGTGCGTCCATCGGGTGCCCGCTGTCGGGCAGGCACTTGAGCAGGTCGATGACCTTGTACTTGAGCCGGCGGTGCCGCGTCAGGTCGTGCCGGAAACGCTCGAGCTGCTTCTTGGTGGGCAGCTCTCCGAACCAAAGCAGATACGCGGTCTCCTCGAAGGTGGAGCGCTCCGATAGCTCCTCGATCCGGTAGCCGCGGTACTCGAGGAGCCCGACCTGGCCGTCGATGAACGAGACAGCCGACTGGGCGCACGGGACGCCGGCGAGACCGGGGATGTACGGGACGGGCGAACGCTCTTCGCTCATCGGGACCTCCGGATCGGATCGAAAAAGGGACCCGACCAATCTATAGGGCCCTGCCGCGACGCGTCAACGCATCGTTCCCCACGGGGGGGACCGCCTGGCCGGACCAACGCCACGGTCCCCGGCGGCTCCATCCACCGGCCTCTGCGTCCCCCCGGACCCCCGCGCGCTGGCGCGGAGTCCCCTTCGAGGAGGATCTGAATCCGCGCCGTCTCGCCAATCCTTCGTAGTGGGGACTTGATGCACCACCTTGGTCGGAGGACAATGGGCACTGGAGGGTCCTTCCATGCGTGCCATCGGTCTGTCCGTCGCTCTCTTCGGGGTCGGGTGCTCGTGCGGGGGCCCTGGCGCTTCCTCCGATGGCGGGGACGACGGGCCGGCGGGTTGCTCGGATCAGGACGGCGACGAGTACGGTGTCGGGGCCGACTGTCTCGGCTCGGACTGCGACGACTCGAACCCGGAGGTGTGGTCGGCCGAGCAATGCGCAGCGACCTGCGACACGGACCCGCACTCGACCGGGTGCCCCTGCGACTCCGCGGCGTTCCCCGAGCCCGAGATCTGCTTCACGGGACCGGACGCCTCGCTCGGCGTCGGCGAGTGTCACGCGGGCCTGCGGCTCTGCGAGGACGACGTATGGGGCGCCTGCGAGGGGCAGACCATCCCGCTCGACGAGATCTGCGACGGTCTCGACAACGACTGCGACGCGGAGGTCGACGAGGGCGTCACGAACCAGTGCGGGACCTGCGGCGACTGCGAGGAGATCCTCGTCGGCAACGAGGACGGCGCGGGCGACTGGGACCTCGAGGGCTCCAGCGGCGTCATCGTCGACGAGAACGGCGACATCACCCTCGACGGGACCACGATCCAGCTGCACGTGATCTGGGTCGCGAACTCGCTCGACGGGACGGTCTCGAAGATCGACACACGCACCCGCGAAGAAGAGGCGCGCTATCGGACAGGGCCGCTCGGCGTATCGAACAACCTGTGGGGCGGCACCGGCGACAACCCGTCCCGGACGAGCGTCAACTACCTGGGCGACGCCTACATCGCGAACCGATCCTTCAGCGGCGAGGCCTCCGCGACGAAGATCTACGCCACCGGCTGCCCCGATCGGAACGGCGACGGCGGCGTCGACACGTCGAGCGGCTGGGACGACGTGCTCGACTGGGACGACGACGAGTGCATCGCGTGGAACACCGGCGCCGGCGGGGCGGGAGGCCTCGGCCGCGCCATCGCCGTCGAGGCGCGAATCGGCCTCGACGGGCTGATCGAGGAGTTCGTCTGGCTGGGGCTGTACTCGCGCCAGCAGTTCCACGAGATCGACGGCGACGACGGCGAGCTGACGGGCGTCGTCGCGGACGTCGGGACCACTCCCTACGGCGCAGCGATCGATCGCGAGTCGAACCTGTGGTGCGCGTCCCTGGCCGGCAACATCTGCCGGTTCAACACGCTCGACCCGGACGACAACGAGCTCATCGCCGAGGGCGCCGGAGGGGGCTTCGGCGGGTACAACTACGGCATCACGGTCGACTCGGACGGGAACGTCTGGACGGCCGGCGCGGACGTCTCGAAGTACACGGTCGCGGACGGGACCTGGGAGTCGGCTCCGATCGCGAGCCGCGGGATCGCCGCGGACGCCGCGGGCTGGGTCTGGACGCACAACGACGACGGACGGATGTACCGCATCGCTCAGGACGACCCGGCGGACAACACGCTGATGCAGGGCTACGGCGGCCGCGGCGTCGCGATCGACTTCGACGGGATGGTCTGGTTCATCAACTGGTCGCGCGGCGCCGGCGATGCGCTCGACGGCGACATCTCCGTCGTGGACCCCGACGACATCCCCGCCGTCGCGGGCGACCTCGACCTGTGCTGCGACACGATCAACAACTCGTACACCTACTCGGACATGACGGGGTTCCAGCTCCGCAACGCGACCAACCCCCTGGGCAACTACGACGCGGTGTTCGAGCCCTGCCCGTACGGCGAGACGACAACGTGGACGGGGATCTCGTGGGAAGGCGTCACGCCCGCGGGGACGTTCCTGCGCTTCCAGGTCAAGACCGGCGACAGCCTCGACGACGTCAACGCCCAGCCCTGGGTCGACGCGGCGGTGCAGCCGGGCGACGACTCTCCGTTCGACATCGAGGCGTTGCTCGGAGACGACGCGGAGAAACCCTTCCTGATGATCCGCGTGCTGCTCGTCAGCGAGTCCCGCGAGGCGGCGCCGACGCTGCACCTGCTCGGCGCGCAGAGGGCGTGCGGATTCATCATCGGCTGATTGACGGACGCTTCTTCGAGAAACAACAGGAGACCGGGGACCGGCAACAGGCAACAGGCAATGAAAACCCTGCCCTGGGGCGAGTGTTCCATTGCCCGTTGCCCGTTGCCTGTCCCCGGTCTCCTGTTGTTTCTCCTTCCCGTCGCCTGCGCGCCCGGGCCAACCTCACACGTCGACGCCGGCCCCTCCCCCGACTGCACTGTCCCCGAAGCCGCCGGCTGCCCCTGCGAGGCCACCGAGCCGGTCGCCTGTTACGAAGGCCCCGAAGGCACGCTCGGGGTCGGGCTGTGCAGGGCGGGGCTACGGACCTGCACCGGCGGCTTCTGGGGCGCCTGCATCGGACAGATCCTTCCGCACGACGACGTCGTGAACGGGCTCGACGAGGACTGCGACGGCGAGGTCGACGAGAGGCTCGGCGAGGGTTGCGACGACGACCTGTGTGGCGGGAGCTGCGAAGAAATCACGATGGGGATTGCTGGTGCGGACTGGAGGCTGGGCGAGGGCGCGGGTGTCGGCGTCGAGGTCGGCGCCGATCGGTGCCTGCACCTCGAGGAAACGACGACTGAACTTCACGTCATCTGGATCGCGAACTCGCTCGACGGGACGATCTCGAAGGTCGACACGCGTTCGAAGGAAGAGCTCGCCCGCTACCGGACCGGCCCCCTCGGAGAGTCGAGCTGCTACTGGTGCGGCCCCGGCGACAACCCGTCGCGCTCGAGCGTCTCGACTTTTGGAGATGTGTACGTCGCGAACCGCGCGTTCGGGGGCCAGGGCAGCGCCACGAAGATCCTCTTCGACGACTGTCCGGACGCCGACGGCGACGGAGCGGTGGAGACCTCCGGCGCGGGCGACGACGTCCACGACTTCGGCGAAGACGAGTGCGTCGCCTGGAACGTTCCGGTCGGCCCGAGCCTTTCGTTGCCACGCGCGATCGTCGTCGACGAGCGGCTCGGCCTCGACGGCGTCCGCGAGGAGCGCGCGTGGGTAGGAATCTTCGAGGAGCACCGCTTCCACGCGCTCGACGGCGAGAGCGGTGCGGAGATCGAGGCGACGCCGGACCTGTCGCCGGGCACCCCGTACGGAGCCGCGATCGACCGGGACGGCATCGTCTGGTTCGCGACCTTGACGAACCTGCTCGGGTGGTTCGACTCGCGCGACCCCGACGCGTGGGACCTGACCTCGCAGCCGCCCGGCCACTGGAACTACGGGATCACGATCGACCCGGACGGCGACGTGTGGGTCGCCGGCACGGGCGTCTTCCGTTATAGGCCCCGCGACGCCGAATGGGACTCGGCGGGGGCGTTCCCGTCGCGCGGCATTGCCGCGACGCCGGACGGGACGCTCTTCACGCACGACGACGAGGGCCTGATGGGCCGCGTCGATCCGGTTGACCTGACGATCACGCCGATGGAGGGCAGGGGAGGGCGCGGCGTCGCGGTCGACTCCGACGGCATCGTCTGGTTCGTCAACTGGGACCAGGGTCCGGACGACGACGGCGATGTCGCCCTCTACGACCCGAACGAGCCCGAGGCGGGCCTCGCGACGTGCTGCGACTTCGTCAGTAGCCCCTACACCTACAGCGACATGACGGGGATGCAGCGCTTCTGGGCGACGCGCCCGAGCGGCGCGCACGACGCAGTCGTGCCGCCGTGCGAGCCCGACGCGGAGGCGGCCCTCGTGTCGCTTTCGTGGGACGCGGAGTTGCCGGCCGGGACTTCCCTGCGCTTCGAGGCGCGCGGCGCGCCGTCCCTGCCCGAGCTGTCGGACGCGGAGTGGACGACGTTCGCCGCCGCCCCCGACGAACTCTCGCCCGTCGACGTGTCCGGAAGGATCGAGCCGATTGCGAGCGGGGTCTTCGAGGTGCGTACCGTTCTCGAAAGTCGGCACCGCGAAGCCTCTCCGAGCCTGTGCGCCTGGAGCGTCGTGCGCAGGTGCGACCGCTGCCTGCGGTGATGCCACATCGAAGCCGGGGCGGCGCGCGCTGCGGTCCCTGAGGTTGCGTCGCCTCCGGCAGGCACTCGTTCAGACTGTGTGCCGGACGCCGGGGCGCCAGTCCCAAAAAACTTGCTCGGCCGCCGGTCCTCACTAGGATGGGCAGAAGGAGGCACCGCCATGCGCCACGTTCTCGTCGCGTCTTTCCTGCTCACCGGCCTGCTCGCCGGGCTTCTCCTCGGGTGCGGAGGCACGGAGGAGCAGGTGAACCGACCGGAGTCGCCCGGCGGGGAGGTTCGTACCGTCAAGCAGATGCCGACGGCCGCCACGACCGAGAACGCGACGGGCGATCTGCGCGACGCGCTCCTGTCGCTGCAGCGCGTGCACTTCGAGACCGACTCGTACTCGCTCTCGGAGGACGGCCGGACTGCGCTCTCGGAGGCGGCCGACAAGCTTCGCAGTCACGCGGATGTCGCGCTTTACGTCCAGGGGCACGCCGACGAGCGCGGGACAGCCGAGTACAACCTCGGCCTCGGCGAGCGCCGCGGACGGGCGGTCGCGGACCATCTCGTGCGCCTGGGAATCGGGACCGACCGGCTCAGCGTCGTCTCGTACGGGGAAGAGTTGCCGCTCGTGGCGGGGGAGGGCGATCAGGCCCTGGCAGCCAACCGCCGTGTCGACTTCCGCCTCATGCGCGGGGACGTGAACATCGTCCTGGGCGACGCCGCGACTCAGCCTTGATCCGGGGGCGCGGGTCCGCGACCCTACCGCTGTGAAACCCTTCCGGACCCTCCTCCTCCTCTGCGTGCTCTGCAGTCTCGGCGGTTCCACTCCTGGGTGCGGCGACGACCCGCCGGCCGCCGCGGACACGCACGTCTGCCCGATGCATCCGCAGAGGACCGGCGGCGCGGGGGACAAGTGCCCCGACTGCGGGATGAATCTGGAACCGCGCGGCCGATAGCATGTCCGACGCGTTCGACCTCTTCGAGCCGGAGGGAGAACCGAGCCCGGTCGTCGTCGACGTCCCGCACGCGGGGCTCGAGGTTCCGGTAGGGCTGACGCCGGGCCTGTTGCTCGACGGCACGGCGATTCGCCGGGACGCGGATCTCGACGTTCACCGGCTCTACGGCGACGCACCGAAGCTCGGCGCGACCCTCGTGGTGTTCCGGCCGTCGCGCTTCGTGCTCGATCCGAACCGTGCAGAGGGAGACGTGGATCTGAAGTCCGTCGCGGATCACCCGGCGCCGCGTTCCGATGCCCCGCGAGGGCTCATCTGGAGGGTTACCACCGATGGGACCGCCACGATGGAGCGTCCGCTGCGGCTGCTCGAACTGTCGGACCGGCTGGAGCGCTTCTGGCGCCCGCACCGGCGCGCAATCCGCGAGGCGCTCGAGGCACGGCGCCAGAGGTTCGGATTCGCGATCCTCCTGGACGGCCACTCGATGCCCTCGGTGGGCCGCGCGGGCCACGAAGACCCGGGCACGCGGCGAGCCGACATCGTACCGGGCACGCGAGGCGGGACGACCTGCGACGGCCGCGTGAAAGCCTGCGTCGAGTCGGTCGTGCGGGCGCATGGCTACTCCGTGGTCCACGACACGCCCTACCGCGGCGGCGACATCACGGGGAGCTTCGGCCGCCCTGGCGAGGGGCTGCACGCCATCCAGATCGAGGCGAACCGCGACCTGTACATGGACGAGTCGACGTTGCGCGAGAAACCGACGGGCTTCCGCAAGCTCGCCGAGGCACTGATGGATGTCGTGGGGGAACTGGGGAAGCTGAAGCTGCGGTCGCGATCCTAGCCCGGACTATTCATGAACCTCGCTGCTGCATTTCGCTCGACGTCTCGCGTGGTTCGCGACGCGAGTTCATGATCCGGGCTAGCCGCGAGCAAGGGCGAGGGCGCCGAGACGGGGAGCGAGCCGGAGCCCTCGGAGGCAGCGCCGACGCAGGCGTACCTTTTCGTACGCCGAGGAGGCGTTGCCGAGAAGGCCCGGCGCAGCCCCCGTATCGACGCCCGCAGCCTACGGGACCTGGCAGAAGCCCGCGTCGCAGAAGACAGAGCAGCACTCTGCGTCGACGATGCACGGGTCGCCCAGCGGGAAGCAGCCCACGTCGGCCGGAGCGCAGAGGCCGTCGGCGCAGAAGTTCGAGCAGCAGTCGACGTCCGCCAGACAGGCCTCGCCCTCGGCGAGGCACGGCACGTCGCACTCGCAGACCCGTCCACCGGCTCCGTCCGGGATGCACAGCAGGCAGCAGCACTCGTCGCCGAAGTCGCAGGCGGCCGCGTCCGCCAGACAGATGTCCGCGTCTCCGTAGCACCGGTTCACGCCGGCGATCGTCGGGAAGCAGTCCTTGTCACCGTCCCCGTCCACGTCGCAGCAGTTGTTCGAAGCGCCGATGAAGCACACCTCGCCCGGGTCGAGGCAGCCCGGTGGGTTGTTGCAGCGCATGACCGGGTCTCCGCCCTCGAAGCGGCAGTCGTCCGAGCAGCAGTCGCCGTCGTCCAGGCAGATCTCTCCGATCGGCCGGCAGCCGGAGAGGTACTGACAGATCGGCGCACCCGTCCCAGGGTCCGCGCAGGCGTTCGAGCAGCAGTCGCGGACGCCGGAGCACGGCTCGCCCGCGATCTTGCAGGCGCCCAGCTCCGCGCAGCGGCCGTCGGCCTCGCAGAAGTCGGAGCAGCAGTCGTTGTCGTCGACGCAGATCTCGCCGCCCGCGCGGCATCGCTGGACGTGGTCGCACTTCGAGACGCCGCCGCCGATGTCCACGCAGTTGAGCGAGCAGCAGCTGCCGCCGCCTCCGCCGCATTCCTCGCCGGCCACGTTGCAGCCGGGTCCCGCCGAGTCGCACTCCGAAATGCCCCCACCGGCAGGGTTGCACGCATTCGAGCAGCAATCGGCGTCATCCACGCACACGTCGCCCTCGACCTCGCAGACGTCGGCCGGGTCGTCGGAGCACTCGTGGCCGCCCGCGCCGTCGGGGATGCACGCGAGCGAGCAGCAGTCCACCGCCACGACGCAGGGGTCGCCCGCCGGAGCGCAGGATCCGCCCGGCTGGCACTTGCGCGAACCGTCGAGGTCGACCTCGCAGACGCCCGAGCAACAGTCGAAGCCCGCGACACACAGCTCGCCGGGGTCTTCGCAGGCGCCGATGTCCGTGCTGCAGAACCCGCGGATGCAGCGGTTCGAGCAGCAGTCCACGTCGTCGACGCAGGCGTCTCCGATGGCGCCGAGTCCGTTGTCGATGACCGTGTCGCAATCGTCGTCGATGCCGTTGCAGACCTCGATCGCGCCCGGGTTGACGGCGGGGTCCGTGTCGTCGCAGTCGTCGCCGCCGAGGCACCCGTCGAGGTCGAAGCCGTCGACGTCGTCGTCCGGTGCGGTGTTGTCGCAGTCGTTCGCCGCCTCGTTGCAGACGTCGATCGAGCAGACGATGCCGTCGCTGCAGTTCGGAGGCGCGTCTCCCTGGCAGACGTTCGCCAGGTTGCAATACTCGGTGCCGTTGCAGAACAGGCCGTCGTCGCAGTCCGCGTCGATGACGCACGCTTCGCCCGCGATGCAGTCGAGGATCGGATCGCAGACCTCGCCCGGACAGTTCGCGTGGTTCGGGTTGTTCTGGCAGACGGCGCCCGGCTCGAGGCACGAGTCGTCCGTGCACGGGACGCCGTCGCTGCAGTTCACGTCCGCAGCGTCCTGGCAGCCGAGCACCGCGTTGCAGACCTCGATGCCCGAGCACGCGAGACCGTCGGAACACAGGCCGTTGTTCGGCGTGAAGAGGCAATCGTCGATCCCCGCGTTGCAGGAGTCGACCGTGCACGCGACGCCGTCGTTGCAGACCGGGTCGGCGCGGTCGCGGCAACCGATCGCCGTACACTCCTCGGGCCCGTTGCAGAAGGTCCCGTCGTCGCAGAGCGCGTCCTGTGTCACGTTGTCGCAGCGATCGAGCGGCTCGTTGCACGCGTCGGCGGTGCAGGCGACGCCGTCGTTGCAGTTCACGTCCGGGGGGTTCGTGCAGCCGAGGGCGACGTCGCAGACCTCCGCCCCTGTGCAGAACAGGCCGTCGTTGCAATCGAGATCGACCGGCACGTTCGTGCACGTGTTGCCGGCCTCGTCGCAGCCGTCTGTCGTGCAGGCGACGGCGTCGCCGCAGTTGCGGACTCCGCCCACGCAGCTTCCGCCGACGCAGGTCTCGTCGCCGTTGCAGTAGAACCCGTCGTCGCAGTCGGCGTTCACGACGCAGTCGGGAATCGGCAGGCAGCCGTCCACGGGGTCGCAGGCCTCGTCCACTGCGCACAGGCCGTGGTTCGGGACGTTCGAGCAGCCTCCGGCCGGCTCGGCGCACGAGTCGTCGGTGCAGGCGACGGCGTCGTCGCAGTCCACGTCCGGGGGGTTCGTGCAGCCGAGGGCCAGGTCGCAGATCTCGTCGCCCGTGCACGTCAGGGTGTCGTCGCAGACCGCGTCGTCGGGGGTCGCGTCGCAGTCGTTGGCGACCAGGTTGCAGAAGTCGAAGGTGCACGCGATGCCGTCGTTGCAGATCGGGGCGATCCCGTCCTCGCAGACGCCGCCGTTGCAGCTCTCCGGTCCGTTGCAGAAGGAGTCGTCGTCGCAGTCGGCGTCGATCGCGCACTCGTCTGAGCCGGTTCCCGTATCGGTGTCGGTGTCGGTGTCGGTATCCGTGTCGGTATCCGTGTCGGTGTCGGTGTCCGTATCCGTGTCGGTATCCGTGTCGGTGTCCGTGTCGGTGTCGGTGTCCGTGTCGGTGTCCGTGTCGGTGTCCGTGTCCGTGTCGGTATCCGTATCGGTGTCGGTGTCGGTATCCGTGTCGGTATCCGTGTCCGTATCGGTGTCGGTATCCGTGTCGGTATCGGTATCGGTGTCCGTGTCCGCGTCCGTGTCGGAGTCAGTGTCCGAATCGGTGTCGGTGTCCGAATCTGTGTCGGTATCCGTGTCGGCGTCGCCGCCGTCTCCCTTCGAGTCAGAGCCACCGCAGTCGCATCCTCCGAGTGCGGTCATGGCCAGGAGCAGGTAGGCTGCGCGAAGGAGGCGGGGGAGAATCTGCATGGAAGGCATGGTACCCGATTTCGTGGATCAGGTTGAATTGCAATTTCATCGGAATTTCGGGTGCCTGCTCGTCACCCTGCAACTCGCCGCTTGCTCGCTCGGCGAGCCGATTTCGCAGTCGCCCGCGCCGCAGGCGCCCCAGGAGAGCGCACGCGCCGTGGTGCAGTCCTGGCAGTCCGCCGCCATGGAGATCCCCGAGCGCGGCACCGAGCGCCTCCGGGCCCTCGCCGCCTCGCCTTTCGAGCTGTCTGCACCGGAGGAGGCGCGGTTCCGTTCGGCGACGGCCGAGGACACCGCTCGATCGCTGGATCAGCCCGCCGTCCGCGCCGCCCTGCACACCGGCGCGCTCATCGCGCGCGCCACGTCGGTCGAGACGCGTTTCGAGAGCTCCCGGCGCGGCGAGATCCTGGCGACCGTCGGTGGAGAGCGCGGTTACCTGCTCACGCTACGGCGCGGCCCCTCGGGCTGGAAGGTGATCCGCTTCGCTCCGGTCCCGCGTGATCGGGCGGAGTGACATCTCCCGCGCGGCGAGCAAGGCGAGGGCGCCGAGACGGGGAGCGAGCCGGAGCCCTCGGAGGCGGGGACGCCGTAGCCGTACTAGTCTGAAACCTACCCATCTTTGTTGGCTTTTCTCGGTTGGCTTTTCTCGATGATCAGGCCGCCTTGTTGAGCTGGACCTCGTACCCGAGATCCTCGAGCT
>Ga0247727_10002717_pt1 | contig 40022 bp, 22 predicted proteins | sample WisWelCaveWW1625_FD_202498 | JGI IMG/M metagenome (GOLD analysis project Ga0247727, IMG submission 202498) | Biofilm microbial communities from Wishing Well Cave, Virginia, United States - WW16-25 | ecosystem: Environmental > Aquatic > Deep subsurface > Groundwater > Cave microbial mat | place... | reverse complement strand
AGCTTCCTCGAGCATGTGGCGCAAACCCCCCAAAAGACACGTAAATCACGGTTACGAAAGATTGAGTCGGCTCTGCGTCTAGCGGTTCCCCAGTTGAAGGAGCTTACCGATACCAAGGATGAAACTGGAGTTCCACATTTAGAAGCAATTTATCAACATTGGCGATTTAAAGGCGCCAAACAACGTGAGGATCAATTCTCCGATGGTACCCTGCGTCTCGTTGGGCTGCTCTGGGCGTTGTTAGAAGGTGATTCACTTCTGCTCCTGGAAGAGCCGGAACTCTCATTGAATTCAGGTATTGTCAGTAAATTGCCGGCATTGATGCATCGATTGCAGCGCCAAAAGAAGCGGCAAATTATTTTAAGCACCCATAGTTTTGATTTGTTGTCAGACAAGGGAATAGGAGGAGAAAATGTGCTTCTGCTCACGCCCAGTTCCGGCGGCACCCAAGTCGAAGCGGCCTCCTCAAAAGAGGAAATTCGGCTGCTACTGGAAGAGGGAATGAGCATTGCTGAAGCTGCCTTGCCTTTCACGGTGCCGCACAAGGTTCGTGATCTGGAACTTTTTAGGTAAATGGTATCTATCATCCCGATTAACCTCGCTGTTGAAGATTTGCTCAGCGAAGTCGTATGGCTGCCTTATCCAAAACATCCCAATCTATTATTTCGCGTTGCGGTAAGAGAAGTTGAAGCGTGGCTTCTCGCGCATCGCGACGCTTTTGCGAAATTCTTGGCAATACCACCGAGGTTGATTCCCGCAAACGTGGATGCCATCAATGATCCCAAGCAGCTCTTAATTTTATTGGCCGGTAAATCGAAAAAACGGCAATTACGTGAAGCTCTTGTTCCTTCCTCACGGAGCACGGCGAAAGTCGGCCCGGACTACAATGGGCAATTAATCATTTTTGTTGAAGATTTCTGGAATATGAAGATAGCTGCGCAAAATTCGTTTAGCCTTCAACGTGCCATGAATGAAATAAAAAACTTTAATCCATTGATTCGTGCAAAGGTGTCAACTTAACAAACAAAACCTTTTATTTGTCGCGAGGAGGAGCAGATGAAAAACGTTTCGTTGTTTTTTAAAATTGTTTTTTGTAGTTTCACCGCATTAAGCTCAATCGCAAGTTTCGCGCAGCCCGTCTCACCAACCAATCCCTTCGTCTACGACTCCACCCTCTACAAAGCCCTGCAATGGCGCAACATTGGCCCGTTTCGCGGCGGGCGCGTGTGCGCGGTGGCGGGCGTGCCGGGCCAGCCGCTCACGTATTATTTCGGCGCGACCGGCGGCGGCGTGTGGAAAACGGAAGACGCGGGCATCACGTGGAAAAATATCTCCGACGGTTATTTCAAAACCGGCTCCGTCGGGGCGATAGCCGTTGCTGATGCCGACCCGAATGTGATTTATGTCGGCATGGGCGAGGCGGCGATTCGCGGCGTGGCGACTTCGCACGGTGACGGCGTTTATAAATCCACCGACGCCGGCAAAACGTGGAAGCCGCTCGGCCTTGAAAAGACGCGGCAAATTTCCACGATTCGCATTCATCCAAAAAATTTCGATCTCGTTTACGTCGCGGCGCAAGGCAGCATTTGGAATCAGAATCCGGAGCGCGGCATTTATCGCTCGAAAGACGGCGGCAAAACATGGGAACTCGTTTTTAAAGTGAACGACAGTGCCGGCGCGAGTGATTTGAGCATGGACGTCAACAACCCTCGCATTTTGTATGCCGCGTTCTGGGAGCATCTGCGCCGACCGTGGCAAGTGCTCAGCGGCGGGCCGAACAGCGGCATTTACAAAACCACGGACGGCGGCGATACCTGGACGAAACTCACGGAAGGCTTGCCGGAAAATATGGGCAAAATCGGCGTCGCGGTTTCGCCGAAAAATTCGGAGCGCGTGTGGGCGGTCATCGAAGCCGACAAAGGCGGTTTGTATCGCTCCGACAATGGCGGCAAGAGTTGGCAGCTCATCAACAGCAAACGCGTGCTGCGGGCGCGCGCGTGGTATTACACCGAAATTTTTGCCGACCCGCAGAATGAAGAGATCGTTTACATTCTCAATGCGCCGATGTTGAAATCCATTGACGGCGGCAGAAATTTCCGGCCCGTCGCCACGCCGCATGGCGACAATCACGATCTGTGGATCAATCCGGCCAACAATCAAAACCTGATCAACGGCAATGACGGCGGCGCGAATATTTCTTTCAACGGCGGCAAGACGTGGTCGACGCAGGCGAATCAGCCGACGGCACAATTTTATCGGGTGATTGCGGACAATCGTTTTCCTTATTATGTTTATGGCGGGCAACAAGACAACTCCTCCGTCGCGATTCCGAGCCGCACGACGGACGGCGGCATTGACCGCGAGCATTGGTATCCCGTCGGCGGCTGCGAGAGCGCGTATGTCGCGTTCAATCCCGATCATCCGGATTTGATTTATGCCGGCTGCTATCAGGGCATCATCACCGAATATCAAGCGGCGACGAAGAAAGAACGCAATGTGATGGCCGTTCCCTATCTCGGCCTCGGCGGCGACGCGAAGGAGCACAAGTATCGTTTTAATTGGAACGCGCCGATTCTCGTTTCACCGCACGATTCGAAGGTGATTTATCACGCGGGAAATATTTTGCTCAAATCCGGCGATCGCGGCCAAACGTGGCAGGAGATCAGCCCCGATCTCACGCGCAATGAAAAAGAGAAACAGGGCAAAGGCGGCGCGCCGATTACCAACGAAGCCGCCGGGGCGGAAGTTTACAACACGATTTTTTATACCGTCGAATCAAAGTATCAAGCCGGAACGATTTGGGCGGGAACCGATGACGGTCTCGTGCATTTGACGCGCAATGGCGGCGCGGCGTGGGAGAATATGACGCCGAAAAATATCGGCGAGGCGCAAATCAACGCCATCGAAATTTCGCCGCACGATCCGGCCACGGCGTATCTCGCGGTGACGCGCTACAAATTCGGCGATTTCACGCCGCATATTTTCAAGACGCCAGATTACGGCAAAACGTGGACGCGTCTCGTGAACGGCATCGGGCCGGAAGCGTTCGTGCGCGTCGTGCGCGAAGATCCGAAACGCAAAGGCCTGCTCTATGCCGGCACGGAAACGGGTTTATATATTTCTTTTAACGACGGCAAACAATGGCAGCCGTTTCAACTGAATCTGCCGATCGTACCGATCACGGATTTGACGATTCGCCATGATGATTTGATTGCGTCGACGCAAGGCCGGTCGTTTTGGATTTTGGACGATCTCACGCCGCTGCATCAAATCACGGACGAGGTCGCGAAAGCCGAGGCGCATCTTTTCAAACCGCGTGCGGCGTACCGCATGGAAGGCGGCAGCCCGGATATTCCGGGCGTCGGCAAAAATCCGCCGAACGGCGCGATGATCTTTTACTATTTTGCCAAAGCGCCGGACACCACAAAGATCGAAGTGAAGCTGGAGATTCTCGACGCGAGTGATCAAGTGCTTCGCAGTTATTCGCCGAAACGCAAAGAGCCGGTCGCCGGGGAACAAGAAGGGCCGGGGAGTGCCGTGCCTCTGCCACTGCCAGTGAAGACTGGCATGAATCGTTTCGTGTGGGATTTGCGCGGCGAGAATGTGGTGCGCGTGCCGGAGTTGTTCGTCTTCGGCAGTTTGCAGAGTTACAAAGTGGCGCCGGGAATTTATAAAGCGCGGCTCACCGTGGGCGGCAAAAGTCTGAGCCAATCCTTTGAAGTCGCGCAAGATCCGCGCTTGCCGATTTCTCCGGCCGCGTTTAAAGAGCAGCAAAATATGTTGGCGGCCTTGCGGACGCGTGCGAATGAAATTCATGAAGCGGCGCTGCAACTGCGGGAAGTGCGCAAGCAAGTGAAAGATTGGACCGCGCGCACGAAAGATCAGAGCAACGCCAAAACGCTTGCCGATTCCGGCAAAGTTTTAATCGAGCGGTTGAGCCAATTTGAAGAACAACTCGTGCAGCCGAAACAAGAAACATTTCAAGACGTGATCAATTTCCCCAACAAGCTCAATGCGCAGATGATTAATTTGATGAGTGACATTGATGCGTCCGATCCGCCGCTGACGACGGGAATGAAAACGCGCTTCGCGGAGTTGCAAGCGGAATGGGAACAGTTGCAGCCGAAGTGGCGCCGGATATTGGAACAAGACGTGCCGAAATTCAACGCGTTGTTTTTGCAGAATGCGATTCCGGCGGTGATCGTGCCGAAAACGGCGGCAAATCAATGAGGTTAAACGCGGGTCGTCGCGCTCGCACGAGTTGTAAAAAATTTGAGAGTTTTTTGGCTTTAGAGTTGTCATTACTAAAGAGGGCTTCTCGCCGCGAAGCGCTTCTTTTTGACTCATGCAGAATTTTTTTCTGCGTTTGACGGCGTTAACGCCTACGGCCGCGGGCATGTCCGCATTGGGCGAAAGTGCTTGCATCTCTACGGAAATTTCTTAGATTGCAATTTAGTAACATCTAACGAGGTGGCGGCCTGACCCCAAATTCATAAGAGCGTATGATCGGCAAAGTCATCAACAAATATCGCATCGACGCCAAGCTCGGCGAAGGCGGCATGGGCGTCGTTTATAAAGCCTGGGATACCGTGCTCGAGCGGCCGGTGGCTTTAAAACGCATCAGCAACTCGATTTCCACCCATGAAAGTTTTATCAAGCGCTTTGTGAACGAAGCGAAAGCGCTGGCCAAATTGCAACACGCCAACATCGTCAGCGTTTATGATTTGTTGCAGCATGAGGACGAGTGGTTTATCGTCATGGAATTTGTGGAGGGCAAGTCACTCGATAAAAAACTCAAGCAAGGCGAGATCACCTCGTACTTGGAAACGCTGCCGATTTTCAAGCAAATTTTGACGGCGGTGGGCCACGCGCATCAGGCCGGGATCATTCATCGCGACCTCAAGCCGGCGAATGTGATGCTCACGCCGGAGGGGCTGGTAAAAGTGATGGATTTCGGATTGGCCAAAATTCAAAGCGAAGTTGGCCTCACCGGCTCCACCAGCACGGGCGGCACGCTGTTCTACATGTCGCCGGAGCAAGTGAAGCCGAAGAGCAAAGACGGCGGCATCGATCATCGCAGCGATATCTATGCGATCGGCATGACCTGTTATGAAGTTTTGGCGGGACGCACGCCTTTCAAAAAAACGGATACCCAGGTTGAAATTCTCAATGCGATTCTGCGCGACAACTATCCGCCGCCGACGAAATTCAACGCGCAGATTCCCAAAGCGCTTTCCCAAATCGTGATGCGCGCCGTGGCGCAGAAACCGGCGCGGCGTTATCAAAGCACCGCGGAGATGCAGGCGGCAATTGAAAATTTTGAGAAACAACTGCCGGCCAACACGGTAACCCTCACGCCCCCCACGGCCGGCGCGCGGCTCAAAAAATCCGTGCCCTATTTCGTTTTCTTGATCGGGCTGGCGTTCATCTTGGTGAGCCTGGTGCAATTTTTCTTTCCGAACTTTTATAAACAGGTGCTCGACACTTTGGGGATCGCCTCCTACGCGAAGCTGGCGATTCAGACGAGGCCCGACAGCGCGACGGTTCGGCTGAATGGGAAACTGCTTGGCGTTTCACCGATAAATTCTCGCCGCGTCAGCCCGAGGGATACCAACCAAATTTTTATTCAAAAACCGGGCTATGTCGAAATCGATACTTCCGTTATACTGCAACAAGATCAGGATACAACGCTGGTTTTTGATTTGAGCGTGGATTCACTTTTTTCGCCCCCAAACCCTCCGGACATTGATTCGGGGCAAAAGGACGTTGGCAGCTTAGAGGTTACCGCAACTCCGGAAGGAGCAAACATTTGGCTGGATGGCAAGCTTGTCGGCAAAACGCGTTTTCGCAGCGATTCCCTACTCGTTGGTGAACGCCGTTTGTTGGTTCGCCGCGGCGGTTACCAAGATTCATTGCAAACAGTTCGCGTGTTTTCGAATAAAACCACGCGTGTCAAAGTAGCGCTTACGCGCCTCATGGGAACGTTAAAGCTCCTCGTCATCCCCTACGGCTCCATTTATATCGATGACAAACTTAAAAAAGAAGACGCCGACCAGGAATATACGATCACTTTAACGGCGGGAATACATAAAGTGCGAGTTGAGCACCCCGTTTATGGAAAACGCGAAAGCGACGTCGACATCAAACCGAATCAACTCAATGAACTAACCATCGATTTTGAAAATCAATGAGATTCAGCTTGATTGCACCATTAAAAGCAAAGACACATGCAAAGGCATAAATCTTTCACCCGTTATCATCTGCTGGTGACGCTGATTCTGAGTTTGTTGCAGCCGCGTGAGGCGCAGCCACAAGATTCCTGCCGCCAGGTCTTGGAAGAAGCCGATAAAAAATATCGCGGCAGCCGCTATGCCGAGGCGATCACCTCGCTCGCGCGCTGTTTGGCCAAAGGCGAGTGGTCAGATGCCGAGAAAGGAGCCGCTTACAAACTCTTAAGCAAAGCTTATCTGGCGCAAGGCCAGCGCGATAGCGCTAAAACGGCTGTCAAAAATTTGCTGAAATCAATGCCGGCGTGGCGTCCGGATATTAAGAACGACACCAAATCTTTTAATAGTTTTGCCGAAGAGGTCTTAAAGGAAGTCGCAGCAAAACCGCAAGAAAAGCCTTGTCAATCGTTCGCACAAACGCTCGATCAAGCCGGGCAACAAATCCGGCAAACCAACTTTGAAGCGGCGATCAAAGGGCTTAATGATTGTTTGAATCAGGGCGGACTCACCGCCGCAGATACACTTCGCGCTTTTCCGCTGTTGATTCGGGCCTACCTTGGTTTGCGCGTTCTGGCGCAAGCCGAGCAAGCTGCCGAAAAGCTTTTGCGGGCAGCGCCGGGCTATCAACCCACGCCGGAGGAGACGCCGGAATATCGTAAGCTCATCGAAAAGGTTAGAAAACAAATATTCGAAGAGCCGCAGCAATTGACAAAAAAAAACTATGCGCCGCGACGGCTTTTTTATCTCGCCGATGCAAATGTGTTAAGCTCGTTTGAGATCACTTTGGGCTTTGGCACACACCTCGGTTTCGCGAGCGAAGAACAACGCTTTCCTTATTTATTCCATGCCGGCATCGGGTTAGGTGATATTGCCGAGCTGGAGTTTCGCAGCGTTGAAATTGTGAATAAGCTTGGCAAGGGCAAGCCCGAGCTTATCACCGGCGCGCTTAAATTGGGGCTGTCCGAAGGAAGATTCTTTGCGGCGCAACCCGCGGTGGCCGGGGTCATTCGGCTCACCATTTCCAATTGGGGATCGGAAGAGCATCCCAAAGGAAAGTTCGATTTTCAAAAAAAGCTCGATACCTATCATCTCATTTTTTCAAAACAGCTAAAATCCGTTCGACTGCACGGGGGGATTGGCAAAAATATTCTCAGATTTCGCATTCGCGACGCGGTAACCGGTGAATATATTGTCGCGCTTGACAGCCTCAATTATATCAATCGCCAAGGCCCGATCAGATTTTTCGGCGGCTTGCAGTGGCGCGTGAATACGTTTTCCATGTTCATGTTAGAGAATTGGTATCTGGCCAAGTATAATTTGCACGAAGCGCAACCGGCGCAAAATACCAAAGAGGATTTGGAAGAGCAGCATCTCGTCAGCGTCGGCATTCGTTTTTTTCCCTCGCGCGGGCTGGCCTTTGACGCGGCCGTCATCAAACGGACGGGCCTGAGCGAGGTTGATGACGACGGCATCAGCTTCAAGCTCGGGCTGAATTTTGGCTTATCTTCTCTCCAACTTTTTCAAGATGCTCGGCAAAACAATTAACAAATACCGCATCGACGCCAAGCTTGGCGAAGGCGGCATGGGCGTGGTTTACAAAGCGTGGCATATCGTTTTGGAACGGCCCGTGGCGTTGAAGATGCTGCATCCCGCGCTGGCCCAAGATGAAAAACTCCTGCAGCGTTTTCTCGTCGAGGGCCGGGCGCTGGCGAAGCTCGTCCATCCCAACATCGTCACCGTTTTCGATTTGGAAGAAGCGGAGCAAAATTTGATCATTATTATGGAATACGTCGAAGGGGAAACGCTCGCCGCTATGCTGCAACCCCATGCACCGCTGCCTCTCGATCTCGCCTTGCCGATGATGAAACAAATGTTGACGGCGTTTGGAGAAGCTCACAAAACGGGAGTGATTCATCGCGATATCAAGCCCGGCAACGTCATGCTCACGCCGCAAGGGCAAGTGAAAATCACCGATTTCGGCCTCGCCAAAGTTTATTCGGATCGCAATCTCACCCAAACGGCTTCCACCGGCGGCACGCTGTTCTATATGTCGCCGGAGCAGATGCAAAGCTTCTCCAAAGTGGACCGGCGCAGCGATATTTATTCGATCGGCATGACGTTTTATGAAATGCTGGCCGGGCGATTGCCGTTTGAAAAAAGTGAGAACATGTATGCCGTGCTCAAGGACATTGTCGAGAGCGAATTTCCCTCGCCGGATCATTTCAATCTCGCGGCGCCGAAAGAGCTCTCACAGATCGTGATGAAAGCCCTCGCGAAAAAACCGGCGCAACGTTATCAAAGCGCGGAGGAGATGTTGGCGGCGATCACGCGTTTTGAGCGAGGCCAAGCACCGACCGCTTCCCTACTGCCGCGGCTCGTGCCGCCGCTAAAAACGAGAACAAGACGCGCGCCGGCATATGTTGCCCTCGTCATCTTGGTTTTGATTTCCGGCGTCGTGTTTTTTTCGCCGGAACTGCGCCAGCGCCTCTTTAAAGTTTTTGCCGATCCGGAACTCGAAACCTTGCCTGCGGTTAATAAACCGGACAGCACGTCGGTTTCCAAAACGGATAGTTTAACTGAAAAACCCGTAGAAAAACTCAACGCCGAAAAACTGCCGCTAGATGATAAGATTCAAAAAAATGAACCGAAGAAACCTGTCGTTTCCAAGACGAGGAAAGAGTCGCAAGCTTTTGAACCGTTGGCTCGGGCACCGGGAAAATTGCACGTGTTAGTTCGGCCTTTTGGCGCGATTTATATCGATGAAGCGCGTGTTCAAGAAGAGACCGATATCTTATTCAAAACCGCGCTTGCGGCGGGAAGCCATCGTCTCAAGCTCGTTCATCCGCAACATGGTTATTGGGAAGAAGAGGTTGAGATCAAGCCTGATAGCCTGCACGTGATAAATATCGACTTCAACAAGAAAGTGAAAATCACCGTTGCGGCGCCGGCGGTTTCCTGGGCCAAGATTTACGTGGACAATATGGACACGGGTTTGCAAACGACCTCCGAAGTTGAGTTTCGTGTGGGAACGCACCTTATCGAGGTGAGGCGGGAAGGTTATGTTTTTGAGGGAAAGAAAATAAATTTTATTGCTGCTGGGAAGGCGCCGTTGATTTTCACGCCGAAAGCAAGGCCGTAAGTTGGTGCGGAGCGCAAAGCGGATAAATTAAATATCGGCGGTCACGATACCATCGCGGTGGTTTATTTGCCACAAGAGCTATGGCCATTGACGTGATTCCCGATTTCAACGGAGTTTTGGATATCTAAAGAATTAACGAGTTGCCAATTAAGATGACAGCGTTGCCACCGTTCAATAAGGCTGGTATGCTACTTGTTTATAAAAATAGAATTTAATAATTTTCGTAACTATTCAGTCCACATTTTTAGATCAAGTAAGCGGATTGAGCCGATAATGCCAACAGAGAAGTTATTTTAAAATCCGCTTGATCCGCTCAATCCGCTTACCAAAATCAAGGCTGAATAGTTACTAATTTTTTTCCAAAACATCTCTTATAACTTTTGGCGAGGTTACTATGGAAAACAGCAAAACCAAGAGCGCTTGGGCACGGCTTTTTCGCTCTTTAATTTTAGCGCTGCTTGCCGTCATATCGTTCGTTGCCACGGCACAGGCGCAAAGCCCCTGCGAAAAGGAACTCGCCGAGGCCGAAGCGCAATATCAATTGGGCAATTTGGATGAGGCCATCGCTTTGGCTGATCGTTGTCTCGCCAAAAGCGATCTGACCTTGGCCGAGCGCGAACGCAGCCATTTACTTTTAGGCCGGGCCTATCAGGCCAAACGACTGCTCGACAACGCCAAGCAACATTTGCACAAATTGCTCGACTTGATTCCTAACTGGCGGCCCGATCCGGAAAATGATAAGCCAGCTTTTCGGACGCTGGCGGAAGAGGTCATCAAAGAACGTGAAGTCAAGCTACGACCAGGACCTGATAATCCACTCCAGCCGCCAGCACGCCGCGGCAGCAAGAAATGGCTGTGGATCGGCGGCGGCGCCGTTGCCGCGGGAACAGCCGCGTTCCTTATTTCTCAAGGAGGAGGAGCAGAAGAAGCAAAAATTCCGCGTCTTCCCGATCCTCCAGTGCTGCCGACTAAATAACAACGTCTGGGAGATAAAACCATGAAATGCTCATATCAAAGTATTTTTCGCAATTTTGCCGCCGCTTTAATTGCCCTCGTGACCAACGTGGCCACGGCGCAAACCAACTTTTGGCAGCCGACCGACGGCCCGGCCCGGAACGATGTGCGCGCCCTTGCCAGCCATACCAGCGGAGATATTTTTGCCGCGACGTATGGCGGCGACGGCATTTTCCGTTCACGCAACAACGGTGATAGTTGGACACCGGTCAATTCAGGTTTGACGAATCGCTCAGTTTTAGTGCTCGCGATCAATAAGTCAACCGGGCATATTTTTGCGGGCACAGGATTCTTCTTTTTCGGATGGTCCGGTGCTGCAGTTTTTCGCTCGACGGATAACGGCGAAAATTGGAGCAAAGTCAAAGATCTGGTGGCAGATGGCGATACCACCGCAGTTTTTAGCCTGGCTCTCAATGCCAGTGGGCATATTTTTGCAGGAACAGAGAAGGTCGGCGTCTTACGCTCAACGGATAACGGCAGCACGTGGCAAAAAATTAATACGGGCTTGACGAGCCTCAACATTCGCGCTCTAGTGATCAACACGACGGGAGAGATTTTTGTCGGAACAGCCAACGGGGTTTTTCGCTCGAGCAATAACGGCGACACTTGGACCCCAATGAATACCGGCCTGTCGCACCCATCAGTGCTTGCGCTCACGATAAATACCAACGGCCACCTTTTTGCCGGAACAAAGCGGCCTACTTTTTTCTCCGATGTCGGCGGCGCGATTTTCCGCTCCACGGATAATGGCGCCAATTGGAGAAATGTGAAGGATGTGCCGGCCCACAGCTTTTTGTCGCTCGCCATCGATGCCGCCGGAAATATTTTTGCGGGAAGAGCCGGGGGGCCAGTTTGCCGCTCAATCGATAACGGCGACAATTGGAGAGAAATCAATCTCGGCTTGACCAGCCTCGCGGTTTACTCGCTGGCGGTAAATTCGGCAGGGCAGCTCTTGGCAGGAACTTCCTTCGGCATCTTCCGCTCAACGGATAACGGCGGCACTTGGAAAGAGGCCAACAAAGGCTTGTCGTTCGTGTTGGACGCAGCGTCGCTGGTGATCAAAAAGACTGGAGAGATTTTTGCCGGGAGCGGCAATATTTTCACTAGCGGGCGCGGGGTTTTCCGCTCGACCGATAAAGGCAGCACGTGGACGCTCGCCAATAATGGTTTGGAGAATACGAATATTTCCACTCTGGCGCTCAATGCCAATGAGCATATTTTCGCCGGAACTTTTGGCGACGGCATTTTCAGCTCAACCGACAATGGCGCCCAATGGACGAAAGCGACACCCGCCGGTTTAACTAATCTTTCCATTTTGTCCATAGCGTTCAATGCGAGCGGAGATCTTTTTACCGGAACGAGCGGCGACGGCATTTTCCGTTTATTGAATAACACGACGCGATGGGATTCGGTCAATACCGGCCTAACGAATCGATTTGTCAGGTCACTTGTCATCAATGCCAATGGCGCTATTTTTGCCGGCACCCTCGGCGGCGGCAGCGGCGTGTTCCGCTCCGTGGATAAAGGTGGCCGCTGGACGGCCATCAATGACGGTTTGACGAATCTGAGTGTCCGATCTCTCGCCCTCAAAGCGAATGGGGATCTTTTTGCAGGAACGGTCGGGGGCGGCGTTTTCCGCTTGCTGAATAACGCGAGCACGTGGACCAGAACCGGCTTGACAAATCAAGATATTCGGTCGCTGGTCATCAATCCCAACGGAGCTATTTTTGCCGGCACCACCGGCGGCGGGGTTTTCTGCTCGACGGATAACGGGAGTCAATGGATCGCCGTCAATGGCGGCTTGACCAGCCTCACAGTTCTAGCGCTGGCGCTTAATCATTCGACCGGAGAAATTTATGCGGGAACCGATAAAAACGGCGTCTTTCGCAGTGAAGGTCTGCAAGCGCCGGTTATCACGCATACACTGCTTTCGCCTCAATCAAGCGGTCAGGTCGTGAACCTCAGCACCGAGGTCACTTCGAACACCAGCGTGGACAGCGTCGCGTTGCATTATCGTAGCAGCGGCAGCGCGAATTTCACTCCCGTCGTCATGGCCAAAAGCGGCAATGCGTATCAAGCCACCATTCCCGGCAATGTCGTGACCTCGCGCGGTGTCGAATATTTTATTCGGGCCGTCAATCAAAAACGTCTCCCCTCGCGCTTGCCGGTTGCGGGCGTTTTTTCAATGCAAGTGCGCGTGAACAATGAGACCAAGCCGGCCGCGCAGCCCGGCGGCAGCCAGCAAACCGCGTATCGTTTGATCTCCGTGCCGTTGGATTTAGACAACAAAAGTCCGCAAGCCGTACTCGAAGATGATTTGGGCCAATACCAAGATACCCAATGGCGTTTTTCGGAGCTTGTTGCCAATCAATCTTACGTCGAATTTCCCGGAACGGCGGCGATGACGCCGGGCAAAGCTTTTTGGCTGCTCGTCAAAGACGCCGGAAAAATTATTGACACCGGCGCCGGCCGCTCTAATGCCACGAATCAAGCATTCAAAATCGCTTTGCATGCCGGCTGGAATTTTGTCGGCAATCCGTTCAACTTCCCTATTCCTCTCAATAATAAGCTCAGCTTGAAAAGCGGAAAGCCGGTGGTGTTGCGGGCGTATAACGGCAGTTGGAACGATCCGAACATTACGCCGGTCGGCAGTTTTATTCCCTTCGAAGGTTATGCCGTCTTCAATGAATTAAATTCGAGTGACACGCTGCTGGTGAATCCGGATTTGACGGCTGGTAGTAATGCCTTTAGGCATCAAGCTTTAGTTTTTGAAGATATGGTTTTAATGAATGAGGATCGTCCTGTTCTCTTTAAGCCTTCTCAATTATCAAACACTCAGCCCCTGAAGGGGCAACTACAAACGCTTTGGTCGATCCGCATTCTCGCGCAATGCCAGGAAGCGCGCGACGTCGATAACACCGCGGCGATCAGCGCCGGCGCCTTGCGCGATTACGATGAACGCGATCAACCGGAGCCGCCGCCGGTCGGCGAATATGTTTCGGTTTATTTTCCGCATCGCGAGTGGGAGCCGCCCACGCCGAATTACTGCGCCGACGTGCGCCCGGAATTTTCGCAAGGCGAAATCTGGGCAGTCGAAGTCACGACCAATATTCGTGACAAAGTGCATTTGACTTTTGACGGCATCGAACAGGTTCCGGAAGAATTTGAGATTTGGGTTGTTGACGAAGCGTTGCATCTTTTGCAAAATCTGCGCGAGAAAAACAACTATGTCTTTGCGGGTTCAAGCGCCGATCATCCCAAACGCTTGAAGCTCATCGTGGGCCGGCAAGATTTTATTGACGCGAAATTAGCCGCGGCCAAACTCATTCCTGCGACTTATGAATTGTCGCAGAATTTTCCAAATCCGTTTTGGAGCGAAGCGACATCCCGCTTTGCGGGAAACCCGGCGACGACGATGCGTTATGGCCTGCCGCAGGTGGAAAAAGTGACGCTGCAAGTTTATAATCTGCTCGGCGAAGAAGTCGTTATTTTACTCAAAGACGAGCGGCGAGAAGCCGGTTATCATGCGGCGATTTGGGATGGCCGCAATCGCGCCGGCCGGCAGGTGGCGAGCGGCGTGTACGTCTATCGCCTCCGCGCCGGAAGTTTGGTCTTGACCAAAAAGATGACGCTGGTTCGGTAGACACTTTGCTTTATGCAACTTTTTTTTAACACGGAGAAACAGAGAGCACGGAGTTATCACGGAGAGAAGCTTTTAAAAACATATTCATCTCCGTGTGCTCTGGCTCTCTGTTTTGATTAGACGCTTTAAAGTCAAATCTGTCCAAAAAAACTTTCACGCAAAGACGTCCCGCGCCGCGCGGGACAAAGAATACGCAAAGACTTCGTCCGTATGATTTTCTCTGCGTTGCCTTTGTCCCGCTCACGGGACGTCTTTGCGTGCGCTTTTGTTTTTGGCTGCGCCCGTTGGGTTGTGGCTTATCCACGTTAGGAGTCCTCATGTCCAATTATCGCACCCTCTTCGAAGTCGGCAAATTTCTTTTTGAAATCGGCAAATCGCTGTTCGCTGAAACTGATATCCGCAAGCTGCTGCCGCTGGCGATGGATAAAGTGATTGAATACACCCGCGCGCAGCGCGGCATGATCATCGTGTATGCCGAACATGGCGAGTTGTTGTTTCAAACCGCGCGCGATCAACAGAAAAAAGACATTCCGCAGCCGGAGGCGCAAACGAGCACGACGATCATCCAACAAGTGCGGCAAACCGGGCAATCTGTCGTGCTAAAAAACGCGCTGGAAGATCCCGGCTTCAAAGGGAGCAGCAGCATTCCGCGCCTGCGTTTGCTCTCGGTGGCCTGCGCGCCGCTGCGTCATGAAGGCGAAATTTTTGGCGCGATTTACATCGACAACCGCGATGTCACCGCCCTTTTCGACGAAGAGACCGGCAAGCTGCTCAGCGAATTTGCCGAGTTGATTTCCGTCGCCGTCAAGAATGCGCTCGAGCGCCGGCGCCTGGAATTTGAAACCTCGCAAAAAGACCTGAAGCTGCTGTATCAAAACGCGCGTCGCCACCAGCTTGAGGAACAGCTTGCCAAAAGCGCGGGCTACGATGAAATCAAAGGTTTGAAAAGCTTGGTGATGCTGGAAGTTTTCAATCAAGTCGAGAAAGTCGCCGGCACCGACTCGTCGGTGCTGATTATCGGCGAGACTGGCGCCGGCAAAGAGCTGGTGGCGCGCGCGCTGCATCGCAACAGCAAACGCTCGGAGCAGACGTTCGTGACGCTGAATTGCGCGGCCTTTTTGAATGAGGAGCTGTTGATCTCCGAGTTGTTTGGCCACACGAAAGGCGCGTTCACCGGCGCGGATAAAGATAAAGCCGGCTATTTTGAAACCGCGGATGGCAGCACGATTTTTCTCGATGAAATCGCCAAGTCCAGCACGAAATTTCAAGCGCTGCTGCTGCGCGTATTAGAGACGGGCGAATTTCAGCGGCTCGGCGAAACGAAGCTGCGCCGCACGGACGTGCGCATCTTTTCCGCGGCGAGCCTCAATCTGCCGGAGCTGATGCAAAAAGGCGAGTTTCTGCCAGATTTGTATTATCGTCTCGAAAGCTTCGTGATTCGCATGCCGTCGCTGCGCGAGCGGCAGGAAGATTTGGGCGAGATCGCCGAATATTTTCTCAAAAAATTTGCCGCCGAGCATCAACGCCGCGTCAGCGCTTTTAGCGCGGAGGCGCTTGAACTGTTAGCGGCTTATCACTGGCCGGGCAACGTGCGCGAGCTGCGCAACGCCGTCAATCGCGCCGTGATTTTGGCGGAAGAGGAAATGATTCACGCGGAAGATTTGCCGATCGTGCTGCAAGCCGCGCCGTCTTCAAGCGCCGCGGCTGCCGATGAAATCAATTTCATGCGCGCCAAACAAAAGGTGATTGAAGATTTTGAAAAAGAGTTTTTAAGCGCGCGCTTGCGCGAAACCCAGGGCAACATCTCCGAAGCGGCCCGGCGCTGCGGCATGCACAAGAAAAATTTTATCGAGAAGATGAAGCAATATGATATGGAGCGCGAAAATTATTTGCAACCAGACGATGAAAAGCAAAAGCGTTAGACAAAATAATTTAGCGACAAAATGATTCGGTATTTTTTAAAAAAGGCGAGTTTCGGCTCGCCTTTTTTATTTGATGGACTTGTGGAGATTTGGTTTTGAGCGCCACGTTCCGTAGCTCAACATTTATGTTGAGGAGAAACCAAGCGCGCAACATAAATGTTGCGCCACGATCGGTAGCTTTCGTGCCACCGCGAGAGTTTGGTTGCCACCGTTTTTGCTGCGCTGGCTTTTCCCCCGCCTTTGCGCTTATGCCCACGCGCTCATGATCTCCTTTTAAAAAACAAGACGTTGCTCGTCAACGCGCGGCTGCATGCAATTTGCCTGGTGATGGCATGGTTGTTGTCTTTTCTCAGGTCAACTGATCGGCTTACCGCTTGACAAGCGGCGCTAAACCCATTAACCAAATTCAAAGTTATGTTGAAGAAAAACTCCAAATTGGTTTGCGATAGCCGCGCCGGTTTTTTTGCCGGCGCCGTCATTTTTGCAATGCTTTGTCATTTACTCCTCGCGGTGCCCGGTCGCGCGCAAGATTCACGCGCGACCGCGTTGAGCGAAGCGGAGAAAAAATATGCCGCCGGTGATTTTGATGCTGCCCTCGGCCTGGCAACGTCTTGCTTGAGCGGCGATCAACTTGCCGAAACCGAGGCCGTGCGCATCTATAAACTCTTGAGCATGATTCACCTCGCCCAGAATGATTCCTCGCGAGCCGTCGAGGCCGTCGAGAACTTGCTCAAACGCCGGCCCAATTACGCGCCTGATCCGGACCAAGAGCCGCCGTCGTTTATCGCTCTCGTCAACAAAATCAAACGCGAATCGCCACCGTCCCGGCCTGCAGCGGCGCATTCTAAGAAATCATTAAAGCCGTGGATTGCCGGCGGGGTTTTGGCCGGGGTGACGGCGCTCGTGGTGCTATGGCCGTTGCGATAATCGCGGCGACATGCTTGCCGCTTTAGTTCTGTAACGAAAAAAACTTTTAATTTTCAGGAGATCTTGTCATGTTCAAAACATCTGTATTTCGTCGCGCGGCCGGTTTGGCGGTCCTGCTTTGCGGAGCGTGGAACGCCACGGCGCAAGAGAAGATCAATCAAACCAACGGCGATAATTTGACTGATCCGCGCCGTCTCTTCGTTATCCCCTCGGCTTACGTGCTCAAATCTTTCGAGGTCAATGCGAGTGTCGGCACGAACTTCGGCGTCATCACCGAAGAGAAGCGGCCGTTTCTTGGGCGCACGCGCATTGGTTTGGGCGACCTGGCGGAAGTGGAAATCAGCAACGAAGGCATTATCAACGGGCTCTCCGAGGGAACGCCGTCGATCCCGACGGTAGCCTTCAAATTGCAACTGCTTCCGGAGGGCAGAATTTTTCCGGCCGTGGCCGGCGCCTTGCGCAGCTCGCTGTGGACCGGCGAAGAACGCGCGGTGAGCGCGGCCACGAGAATTAAATTTCAACTGCCGTCAGAAAAATTGAAGTTTGAGAAACGGCTCGCCACTCTTTATCTGGTGGCCTCGAAAACGATCGGGCCGACGAGTTTCCATGCCGGCCTGAGCATCAGTGATTTGCGCATTCGCGCCAAAGACGCCCGCACCGGCAATCCGCTGTCGCCCGACGCCGAATTTGTTAAAGCCAACGACCGGGATTATTTCAACAAAAATATTTTCACGCCTTTTGCGGGCCTACAGGCGGTCGTCAATGATCGCACGATGCTGATGCTGGAACTGTCGCGGATCGCCGAATACAAGTTCGATGAAGAAGAACCGCTCCTGAACGAGAGCAACGTGACGTCGCAGTTGATGGGGATTGCCGGGGTGCGCTTCTTCTTCTTCAATTGGATGGCGCTGGACACCGGCGTCCGTTATCGCAGCGATTTTCGCGGCATCGGCGACGCGCAAATCGAAGCCGGGCTGAATTTCGGCCTGTCCTTGCGGGATTTTGCTCGCGCCAAATGAAAGCAATAAAAACTGCGCAAGTGCATCGAACGCGCGCGTGCTAACCTCTCCTGACGCCAGTTCGATTCACCCCAGAAAAGGCGGAGAGTGCTCCGCCTTTTTCTTTTTCCTTAATCTTTCACATAAAAAAGCCCAACCCTGATTTTCCGATAACTGCGAAATCAGGATTTTATGCAGGCGCTCTCAACGAAAACGCGCGGTGGTTCCATGACCACTGCGGTAGCTTCTTCGCCTCCGTTTTTTGCGCCGAAGTCAATCAGCGAATCAAGATCAAAAATTTCTCTCGCAAGAAAAACAAGCCGTTAATCAACGTTGGCGGTTTTGAATAATACCGCGTTCATATGGCATCGTTCTTGAATGAACAACAATCGCCTGTTCAATAACCCAACTTTTAATCATCAAACTTAAACGGAGGTGTATGATGAAGCTTGTCACGTTGTTCGCAAAACTGGCGATGGGCTTGTTGCTCCTCGCCGGCAGCGCGTTGGCGCAAACCATTTACGTGCGCGAGGCGCGCGTTACCGGCGAAGGCGATACCATTTTTGGACCAAGTCTGGAACTCGAAGTGCATGTGTATTGGCAGTTCAGCCAAGACAGTATTCAGTTCCTCGGCTGTTCCGGAGAGAACTATGGACTACGCAGTGTCGATGTCTCCGACATTCATTATGTGGGATTGAGCGCTTTTTTCCAAAAGCCTGCCGGGGGAAACCTCACTTTAGCTGACATCGAAAACAAAAACATTTTTCTCATCACTTCGGAAGATGACGTCAACCCGTGTCCGATTGCATATGACATCGGCTACAACTTCGGCACGGATGATTTGATCGGCCAAAGCGCGCTCTTCAACGGCGGCAAGCTCGCCAGTCTACAGCTTATGACATTTGGCCGAGTGACACATCTTCTCCTCGGCGCCGGCAACTATACTCTATCTTACAAGTTCACCAATCAAAGCCAAGTTCTCGGTACGCGCGCCGATGCCTCAAACGGCGGCTGCTGGGGCGATTTCAATAACGACGGCCGTCTTGATCTGTTCATACCCAATGGCCGCAGGTTCGGCACAACCAATGACAAAAATCAACTCTTTCTCAATCGCGGCGACGGCTCCTTTAATGAAGTAAAAAGCGGAGCGATCGTTGAAGACGACGGCAATTCTACCGGCAGCACATGCGCCGATTATGATAACGATGGCGATGTCGATCTATTCGTCACCAATGACGGTCCGAACTTTCTCTATGCCAATAACGGCGACGCCACGTTTACCAAAATCACGGCTGGACCCGTTGTCACTGATAACATGAAATCCACTGGCGCCGCGTGGGGTGATTCTGACAATGACGGTGACCTCGACCTGTTTGTTGCCAACGGCGCCAATCAAAAGAATTCGTTTTACCTCAATAGCGGCAATGGCGCGTTTGCCAAAGCCGACTCTTCCAACCTTCTCGTCAGCGAAGCAAGCAGCTCGACAGGCTGCAACTGGGTTGACTACGACGGCGACGGTGATATCGATTTGTTCGTCACCAATACGAACAATCAGCGAAATTTCCTCTACCGCAATCTCGGCAAAGGGGCTTTTGAAAAAATCACTTCCGGAGTGCTGGTGACCGACAATAAATCATCTCTCGGCGCGAGCTGGGCGGATTACGATAACGACGGCGACCTGGATGTGCTCGTCGCCAACGGTAACGGCCAAAGCCACGATTTTTACACAAACAACGGCAACGGCGTTTTTTCGAGAAAAGGACTTTCTTTCGCCGTGAGTTCCACATCTGACACCAGCGGCGTTGGCAGCAACTGGGGTGACTTCGACAATGATGGCGATGTCGATCTTTTCCTGACCACGTCGATTGCTGTTTTTACGAATCAGATTTCTCAAGGCGGATTTTTGTTTCCAACCGTCGGTTATGAGGTGAGGGTTTTAAGCTTTGGACGAAGCTGCACTCTCGTGGATTATGACGGCGACGGCGCGCTCGATTTTTTTGCGGCGCAATTCCGATTTGCAAACTTGCTTTATCACAATGATGGCGGCAACAACAACTGGCTGAAAGTCCGCTGCAAAGGGACGGCGTCTAACCGCTCCGCAATCGGCGCGAAAGTGCTTGCCAAAGCGATGATCAACGGCAAACCGGTGTGGCAGCTTTATGAAATTTCTTCTCAAACCGGCCATGCGGCGCAAAACGGTTTGGAGGCGCATTTGGGGTTGGGAGCGGCACAACTCGTTGATTCGCTGATTATCCAATGGCCGGCTGGCGGCAAGAGTGTATTGACGAATGTCGCGGTCAATAAGGTGATTAATATCACCGAATCGGGCACGACGGCGGTGGATGAAAACACGAGTGCAGCGCCGATGACATTCGCGCTGGCGCAAAATCATCCCAATCCGTTTAATCCTTCAACCGCGATCAAATACGAGCTGCCGCAGCAAGTCGAAGTGAAGCTCGAAATTTTTGATATGATTGGCCGGCATGTGCGGACACTCGTCAATCAAGCGCAGCCCGCCGGACGGTATGCGATCACGTGGGATGGCCGCAATGAGCTCGGCCAGCAGATTGCCAGCGGCGTGTATATTTATCAACTCCGCGCGGTTCCTTCGACAAGCTCAGGAACCGGCTTAGGAACCGGCTCAGGATTCGTGCAGACGCGGCGGATGGCGTTGGTGCGGTGAGAAGTGAAGTCCGACTGGCGTAACAAGATGGTGCTAAATTAGAAATGCCTTCGCACGCCAGTCGGACTTCGCTCTATTCGCTCTATACGAGGCTCTGAAATGGCCATTCACCTCTTTATCAAATAAAGTTATGCAAGCGCGTCATAGCATTCATCTTTCATCAAATGCGCGGACCATGATGTCCGATTTGGCGGAAAACCTCTTGCAGATTATTGGAGATTATTATTCCGATCCGCAATTCAACGTCAATGCCCTCGCCGAAAAAACCGGGAAATCAACCTCGTTCTTACGGGAGGTGGTTTATACGGCTTACGGCATGGGCGTCCACGAGCTGATTGAAACCGTTCGATTAGAGCAAGCGATCAAGTTGCTGGAAGCAAATAACGAGGTCATCGATTTGACGCGCCTTAAAACGGGGTATGCTTATTCCAAAACGTTTCGCGTTGCTTTTAGAAAGCGTCTCAAGCTGACGCCGCAAGCATGCAGGGCCTTGCTTGCCGAAGCGAAAAATAAACGCTCACAAGCGGAGGCTTTAGCGAAGGCGTTGTGGGAAAATGCCGCGAAAACGACCGTTGATTTCAACCGCTGAAATCAACCTACGATTTTGGGCCTTGAACGGCAGGTTGAAAGTTTTATATCTTGGTTTGCCGCTTTATTGCAACGCCATGAGGAAACGCCGCCGACGGCGAGAGGTAAAACGATCCTTCATATTGCGATCAATTCACTTAAATATTTTCAAAGCACTTAAAATTTACGGAGGCGAGTGATGAAACTTGCAAAGTTTTTCTTGCGGTGGGCGATAGGCTTGGCCTTGTCCTTTAGCAACGAGGCGGCCTTAGCTCAAGCCAATTTCTGGCAGCAAACGAACGGGCCTTTGGGCGGTGATGTGCGGGCCTTCGTCATCGAGGCGAGCAAAAATATTTTTGCCGCAACGGCTGATGGCGGCGTCTTCCGCTCCACCAATAACGGCGAAAATTGGACGGCGGTCAATACCGGTTTAACCCGTACCGTCGTCTATGCGCTTGCCGCCAATTCGGCCGGACATCTTTTTGCCGGGACCTCTTTTGGCGGCGTTTTCCGTTCCACCAATGGCGGCGCTAATTGGGCAGCGGCCAATGCCGGCATGACAAGTACTACAGTTTGGTTTCTTATTGTTCATCCTGCCACCGGGCATATTTTTGCGGCAACGCAAAGCAACGGCATTTTTCGCTCCACGAATAACGGCGATAGTTGGACGCCGGTTAATACCGGTTTGACGAGTCCCACCGTCTATACGCTTGCCATCAATTCGACTGGGCATATTTTTGCGGGAACTTTCGGCGGCGGCGTTTTTCGCTCCATAAATAATGGCGACAGTTGGACACCGGTTAATACCGGTTTGACCAGTTCCACAGTCTATGGGTTTGCCTTCAACTCGAGCGGGCACATTCTGGCGGGAACGTCGGGCGGAGTTTTCCGCTCGACAAATAACGGCGATAGTTGGACCTCGGCAAATGTTGGTTTGACAGGCGCGCCGGTCTACGCGTTTGCCATCAATGCAAGCGGACATATTTTTGCCGGAACGAATACCGGCGGAATTTTCCGATCCACCAACAACGGCGACAGTTGGACGGCAGTCAATACCGGTTTGACGCGTCCGACGGTTTTGTCTTTTGCGATTACAGCGAGTGGAAATATTCTGGCGGGAACTTTTCGCGGCGGCCTCTTCCGCTCGACCAATAACGGCGATAGTTGGACGTTAACCGGTTTGCCAGTTACGACTGTTTCTGCGCTGGCCATCAATTCCAATCGGCATGTTTTTGCGGGAACGGGCAGCAGCATTTTCCGCTCAACGAACAACGGCGGCGCCTGGACGGAAGTATACACCAGTTTGACAAATTTCAGTATCGTTTCTTTGGCCATCAGTTCCAGCGGGCATGTTTTTGCGGGGACGAATGGCAGCGGCGTCCTGCGCTCCATTGATAACGGCGTCAATTGGACGCCAACCGGTTTGACCATTACGGCCGTCAACGAGCTTGCCATCAATTCGAGCGGCCAAATTTTTGCAGGAACGCAGGGCGGCGGCGTTTTCCGTTCCATCGATAACGGCGTTAATTGGACGACGGCCAATAACGGTTTGACGAGCAGCAATATCCAATCTCTCGCCATTAATAATTCGAGCGGACATATTTTTGCAGGAACGCAGGGCGGCGGGATTTTCCGCTCGACGAATAACGGCGATAGTTGGGCGGCAGTTAATTTTGGCTTGACCACTCTTACCGTTGGTTCGCTCGCCATCAATCCCGCCACGCGGGACGGGCATATTTTTGCCGGCACCTTCGGCGGCGTCTTTCGCTCGACGGATAACGGTGACAGTTGGATAGCGACCGGTTTGTTTAATACCAATATTTCGTCTCTGGCGATCAATTCGCGAGGGGATATTTTTGTGGGCGTCGTTAGTGGCGGCGTCTTTCGCTCAATGGACAACGGCAGGAATTGGGAAACGGTCAATTCCGGTTTGACAAGTATTTCGGTGTTTTCGCTGGCATTGAATAGCGCCGGAATTCTTTTTGCCGGCACCTCGAATGGCGGCGTCTTTCGCAGTGTCGAGTCAACCACTTCGGTTGCCGAGAGGCCGACGGCGATACCGGCATCATTTGCGCTGGCGCAAAATCATCCCAATCCCTTCAATCCATCGACCACGATCAAATACGAACTGCCGCAGCAAGTCGAAGTGAAGCTGGAAATTTTCGACATGATGGGCCGGCGCGTGCGCACGCTGGTGAATCAAACGCAGCAAGCCGGGCGTTACGCGATCGCGTGGGATGGCCGCAACGCGCAAGGCCAGCAAGTGGCCAGCGGCACGTTCATTTATCAACTCCATGCTGGAACGTTCGCGCAGACGCGGCGCATGGCGCTGGTGCGGTAACAATGGGGCAAAGTCGGACTTGCGCAGATGGATTTTGGGAAGCTGAAAATTCGTCGAGCGCAAGTTCGGCTTTACATGCCGGCGTTTAAAAAAATGTGTGATTTTTTTGGCTTTTCGCTTGTCTTTAATATATATTAAGGGTGAAATGCTTTCATCATGTTGCATGTATTTTAGTTCAGTCTTTTGCGGAGGCAGTTATGAACGCGGTGATGAAACCTGCAAAGCCTTTCCCAAGGCTTATCATTTGCTTAGCTTTTTTATTCAGCGGCCAAACGGCCTTCGCACAAGGCGATTTCTGGCAGCAGACGAACGGCCCTAATGGGGGTGATATTGCGTCTATTGCCATCAATGCGATTGGGCATATTTTTGTTGGGAACTATGGCGAGGGAGTCTTCCGCTCCACCAATAACGGCGGCAGTTGGACGGAGGTCAATACCGGCTTGATGGATTCTTATATCCTGTCTTTTGCCATCAATCCCGCAACACAAGATATTTTTGCGGGGACCTCTGACGGGGTCTTCCTCTCCACCGATAACGGTGACAGTTGGACGGGGGTTAATACCGGCTTGCCGAAATCTTCGCCGTATTCGTATCATTCGATCTCGTCGCTTGCCATCAATCCCGCCACGCGGGATATTTTCGCAGGGACCTCGGGATTCTTCTTTAGCGGCGGGATCTTCCGTTCCACCAACAACGGCGACAGTTGGACAGAGGTCGATAACGGGTTGCCGAATCGCGTTGTCGAGTCTCTTGCCGTCAATGGGAGTGGGCATATTTTTGCAGGGACCGATTACGGGGTTTTCCGTTCCACCAACAACGGCGACGGTTGGACGGCGATCAATAACGGTTTGACGAATTATGATGTCAGGTCTCTTGCCATCAATACGATTGAGCATATTTTCGTAGGGGCCGACGGCGGCGGGATCTTCCGCTCCACGAACAATGGCGACAGATGGACGCCAGTCAATACCGGCTTGACGAACCTTGATGTCCTGTCTCTTGCCATCAATCCCGCGACGCGGAATATTTTCGCGGGGACTTCTGACGGGGTCTTCCGCTCCACCAATAATGGTGACAATTGGACAAAGGCCAATACCGGCTTGACGATTCGTATTATCTGGTCTCTTGCCATCAATCCCGCGACGCGGGATATTTTCGCAGGCACCTACCGCGGCGGAATTTTCCGCTCTACCAATAACGGCAACAGTTGGGAGTGGTTACGGCTCATTAGCGGGTCGAGGTTTTTCAGGGCCCTCTCTCTTGCGATCCATCCCACCACGCGAGATATTTTCGCGGGGACCGTTGGCGGCGGAGTCTTCCGCTCCACGAATAACGGCGACAGTTGGACGGCGGCCAATACCGGCTTGACTGATCTTGATGTCCAGTCTCTTGCCATCAATCCCGTAACGCGGGATATTTTCGCGGGGACCTACCGCGGCGGGATCTTCCGCTCCAGCAATAACGGCGACAGTTGGACGGCGGTCAATACTGGATTGACGGATCTTAATGTTCAGTCTCTTGTCATCAATCCCGTTACGCGAGATATTTTCGCGGGAACCTTTCGCGGGGTTTTTCGCTCTTCCAATAATGGCGACAGTTGGACGGCGGCTAATACCGGTTTGACGAGTATAGTCAGGTGTTTTGCCATCAATCCCGTCACGCAGGATATTTTCGCCGGGACCCCTGGCGGAGTTTTCCGCTCCACCAATAACGGCGACAGCTGGATGGCGGTCAATGCTGGCCTGACGGATCTTTATGTCCTGTCTCTTGCCATCGATGCGAGTGGGCATATTTTCGCGGGCACCGAGCGGGGCGGGATTTTCCGAAGCGTGTACTCAACAACACCACCGCCGTCGTTTGAAGTAGCGCAAAATTATCCCAACCCATTTTCCCCGCTCGGGCGGGGAACCTTCGGCAATCCTTCGACCACCATTCATTATGGATTGTCGCAATCGGCCGAGGTCAAGCTCGAAATTTTTGATATACTGGGCCGGCAAGTGCGCACGTTGGTGAATCAACGCCAGCTAGCTGGGCGATATGGCATAACTTGGGATGGCCGGGACGAGCATGGCCAGCAAGTTGCCAGCGGCGTGTATATCTATCAATTCCGTGGCGGTGATTTGGTGAAGGCACAAAAGATGACATTCATTCGATGAAAATAAAGCGTAAAACGTAAAGCGTAAGAAGGAGATTCCATGAAATCCACCGGCATAAGAACTCGTGCTTTGGGATGGCTCATCTTAGGTCTAATCACTTTTTGCGCCTGCGATTCCAAGCACACGCTTATTGAAGCGTTTTTGCAGAACGGCGCGGAGACAAAGCTGTTCACTTATGAATTGTACTCATCCGAGTTGGGCCGCTCGGTAGCGATCAGCGAAAATATAGCATTGATTGACGCTTCTTCTGCGGCACATGTCTATCGTTTGGGTGGGGCCACTTGGGTGAAGGAAGCAAATTCGCTTACAAACAGCGGATTTACTTTTGGAGGAAGTAATCAAGTCGTTGCGCTCAGCGGCAACACCGCCGTCGTGGGAGCGCGCGGCTCTGTTTATGTACATCGTTTCAATGGATCACGCTGGCAGGAAGAAGCCGTATTAAAACCGGACAACGATAACACATTTGGGTTTGGCTATGCGGTCTCAGCGAGTGGAGATTTGATCGCGGTTGGCGCGAATAGTGGGAGCAGCAGTTTTGGCGATAACCAATCTCCCGAGACCGGCTCTGTTTATATCTATCGCTTCAACGGATCAAGTTGGGTGGAAGAAACGAAATTGACGGCTGGCGCTCAAGCTTATGGGTTTGGGTATTCTGTTTCCATCAGTGGGAATGCCGTCATCGTTGGAGCGTGGGGAGTTGATGGGAGAGCTGCAGATACCGGCATCGCTTATGTCTATCGCTTCACAGGATCGCGCTGGCAAGAAGAAGCTCAACTCACGGCCAGCGACGCAGCCAAAGGACACCGGTTTGGTCGTGCGGTGGCGATCAGCGGCAATGTGAATATGGCCATCATTGGAGCGCCCGGCGATGACGGAAGTTCTGCAAACTCCGGTTCCGCCTACATCTTTCGTTTCAGTGGGTCAAGCTGGCGACAGGAGGCCAAGTTGAACGCCGCGGGAACTGTGGGTGCATATTTTGGCTCGGCGGTCGCGGTTCAGGGAAATGTGGCGATTGTCGGCGCGCCATTCTATGATGACGATTATAGATTTGATGACTCTGATAATCCGCCCGGCAGCGCTTATGTCTATCGCTGGGATGGGACAGCTTGGCAAGAGCATAAAAAATTGTCCGCCAGTGATGGAACTCCTGGCAATCGCTTCGGTGCAGCGGTTTCTATCAGCGGGCGTTTTGCTATTGTCGGTGCGCCTGACAGCTATGGCTATAGCCCCAACAGTAGTGGTGGCGCCGCTTATGTTTACGCGGTTGATTGAACTTTTACGGAAGAAGACCTGTCATGCAACGAATATCACCTCGACCTGTGGCGTCAATGCTCATTTTCATTTTTGCTTTGATCTTTCCCGCTGCGCTTGCCGCGCAATCCTTTTGGCTGGAACGCAGTCAGGGGAAAACTTTCTTACTCGAGATTTTCAAATCGGATGTACGCAGTGGAGTCTACAACGGGGTGTCTTACCCGGTTGATTACTCCTTTGAGACCAGCGCACTCTTCTTTTCGCTGCGGTGGCCGATCGGGAGCAAATACTTTCTTGTGGCGGAATTGCCTTTTGCTCATGCGGCATTTGATACCAAAATTGACCGCCCCTTCAGCTTCTACCGCTACAGCGGCTCATCAAGCACGATTGGAAATCCTTACATCGGTCTAGAGCGAGGAAGCCTCAATTCACGATTTTCCACCGAGATTGGCCTTCGCCTGCCGCTGGCCAAAACGGATAATAACTACGCCGCAGAAATTGGTCAGGCCGCTGATCCCGATCGTCTTGAAGCTTTCGAGAACTATGCGGCGTTAAGAGCCATGATCAATTATCGAACCAAACGCACCAAAGGCCTGATGTTTCACGCTAGAGTTGGATCGATTGTTCAGCGCGACTTCGATTATCTCCGTGACCAATATTTTTCCCTTTTTATTAATCCCCACATCGGGTACAAAACCGCGCGAATCAACATTGGGCTTAACATCGTCATTCGGGGAGGGTTTCGCAAGCAATATCGTAATCGCCTCGCCACCGTTTTCACTCGTGGCAGCGACTTTAATTTCACGACGAATCAATATCAGGGATTGACCGCCAGCATTAGATTAGGCAAGCTGCGGCCAGGCGTTTACTTTAACCCGTCTTTTGATCGTAGACTAATTGATTTCTTCGCCCTTAATCTCCGGCTCCAGTTGAAGTGAGCAACGGCGGGCTTCACTTTTAGGCCGGTTATCAAAGCAGCATCGTTTGCGTTTGAAACGAGAAACCCTTATTGCAAACATTGGCTGGCCACTTTGCGTGGCTGGCCAATTTCGTTTTTCAGGGGAATTTCTAGATGAAGTCTGGCAGGAACAAGAGAATTTTTAATCTCTAAAGAGTGAACTCTGTGCAAAAAAGCAAAGCCTGCCCTGCCGCAGGCCAGGGATTTTTGGGAGAGATTGCATTTCGCCCTGTATTCATAGAAGTTTTATGCAAATATTAAAAACCTCAAACTCTTTAAATTTTCAGGCAAAAAATTGCGCGCGTTTTTTTGACGTTTTACTTGTCTTTTATCTTGAGGCGTCGTATCCTTATTTTATTCGCAGTGTTCATATTTCACACCCAAAAAGGAGGCGCTTCATGAAAAACTTTTTCTTGTTCACCTTGTTGAGTCTCGCGCTGGCAGCCGCGCCAGAAATCCACGCGCAAGTCGATTGGCGGTTCGGCTTCGAAGACACGTGGAATCAGCTCAACATTTTGACGCCGGCACAGCGCGAGGTTTTGCTCGCGAAATTGACGCCCGTGGTTGCCGCGCAGAAAACGCGGGGCGTGATCAATCTCAACACCCCGGCCGGCGGCTGGGGCAAGATGCAAACGAGCGCGACGGCGGCGATCAATTTTTCGCAAAGCGATCAGATCGTGCAAACACTGCAGAAGCACGGCTTTGCGCTGCTGTGGGAATTTATTCTCAACGCCGATTGGGCGCGAGCGGGCAACACGGATTGCTACAATCGCGGCGAGGCCACGAGCTGCGCGCCAGACGCGGCGCATGAGAATGATTTGTATAAATATGTTTTCGCGCTCGTCGAGCGTTATGACGGCGACGGTTTCATGGATATGGGCCACGAAACGCCGAGCAACACCGCCGATGATTTGCAAGTGCCGATCCGGTTTTATGCGCTGGTCGGCGAGGTGGAATTTTCCGGCGCAACTCCGACGCCGCAAGGCGGCTACGGCGACGCCTCGCGCAGCCATTTTTGGAGCGACACCATTGAAAATTTGCTGAAGACGCATCGCATTATTTATCGGGCGGTGCACGACGCCGATCCTTCCGGTCGCTCCAAGTTCGTCGGCGCCGGCGGCATCTTTTGGGATTTGTATAATGACTTTCCCGATTGGCCGGCCCTCGAAGGGCCGACGCTGCGGGCGCGGCTGAATGGCAGCAACAATCACAGTGCGATCTACCAACAGAGTTTCAATCGTCTCAAACAATTGCTCACGAGTTTCGGCAACGACGGCGACGGCATCGAGTGTGATTATATCGGCTGGCATCCACACATGCCGTGGCGCGATATCGATCAGGCTTTCAAATTCATCAAGACGTATGCCGGCAACAAACCGATTCTCGTGGATGATATGTGGTGCAATATTTTTTTAGAGGATCGCGCCGGCGTGCAGGGTTACACGCAGTTCATCGGCGGCGGCCGCGCGATGGAAGGCGATTTTCCGAATGCGGCGATTCCAAGTTACACGGCGTTGCGCAACGGCGTTATTTTTAATAATCCAGCCATCACCAAATGGTTTTATGCGAGACATTCCCGCACGATCGTCAAAGCCTTTGCTTCAGCGTTTGGCGAGGGCGCGGAGCGCGCAAGTCTCTCCGGCATCAATGACTTCACGCCGGCGCGCTTGAGCAGCGTCGGCCATATCAACATTATGGGAACGCTCAACGAGAACTTCTTTTTAAAACCGGGCTATTACACGTACAAATTGCTCGTGGAGAAACTACACGATTTTACCAAAGCCGAAGAAATTAGCGTTAGCAGCGATCCGCGCACGCGGGTGTATAAATTCGAGCGGCCGCGCGGGCCGATTTATGTGTTGTGGAGCGAAACCGGCGAAGCGCCGCCGAATCTCGATTATCGCCTCGCCACCGGCGAGACGGTGAGCTTCAAAGTTTTGAACAATGTGACGGCGTTGAAATTGACGCGGATTATCAGCGACACGACGAACACGAAGCCGCCAGAAGAATCGCTTGCCGTTGCCAACGGCCGCGTGACTATTCGGTTGGGTTATGAGCCGGTTTTTCTTGAAGAGGGCGTTTTAGTGAATGTACAAGCACCGGAGGACCTTTCACCAGTTGCTTTTACGCTCGAACAAAATGTTCCCAACCCGTTCTTTTTATCTACGGCCGAAAAAAACGGCGGCACCACGATTCGTTTCAGCTTGCCAACGACGGCAGATGTCACGATTAAAATCTACAACATGATCGGGCAGGAAGTGCGCGTGTTGGTTGAACAACGGTTGGAAAGCGGCGTCCAGCAAGCGGCTTGGAATGGAAGAGATCGTGGTGAGCAGGCCGTTCCCAGCGGCGTTTATTTTATGCAAATGGTTGCGAGGGAGTCAAACACGCATCGGCAGCACAGGCAAGTACGCAAGATGATTGTGATTGAATAAAATGGCTATTGTTTTTCATAACGGAATTTTTTAGATTATCCATGCCAAAGAGTTATCGTTATGGCTCAAAAAAAACCTTCGCTCGGCCACGTCATAAATCTCGTTCGAACTTATCTTGAGGCGTTACAGAAAGAAGAATTACCAATCGATCGGGTTTTTCTCTTTGGCTCGCACGTCAAAAGAAAGGCGCATCGATGGAGTGACATCGATGTTTGTATTATTTCGCCAAAATTTCGCAATCGTTCTCAAGCCATTGAGTATCTTTGGAAAAGACGAAACGACTTTGACGTTGAGAATGGCATCGAACCCGTCGGCTTTCATCCCAAAGATTTCATCGACGAAGATCCGTTGGCGTGGGAAATCAAAACCACGGGAATAGAAATTTGGCCGGTTGCCGCGAAGAAGACGTTTCGCCGGAAAGGGAAACCGCAGCCCAAAAGCATCTAAGAGAAATAAGTCAATCTGAAAAATACAAGGGCAGATCACCATAGCGGCGCGATCTGCCCTTTTGTTTTGGGGATTTGCCGTGACGCGGGACGAGGCGACCTCGCTCCCTACGACAAATATGGTTTCGTATAAAACGGTCCGGAAGCTCGGAGCGTCCGGACCGTTTTCCTTATTTTGCATGAGGCTCAATGACCTCATCGCGACATGGCGCTATGCCCTATGCGCCATGCCCTCAGCTATTTTGACAACACCATACGCTGCACTTGGCGAACGTTGCCGGCTTGCAGCACGGCGTAATACAAGCCGCTCGGCAATCTTTTGGCGCGGAACATGACGCGATAGCTGCCGCGGACTTGATGGCCGTCCACCAACGTCGCGACTTCCTGGCCGGTGACGTTGATGACTTTCAACGTTACACTCATGTCTGCCGGCAACGAATAAGAAATCGTTGTCGACGGATTGCCGAAGGTTCCGTTCGCGGAAAACGGGTTCGGATAGTTCGGCGCGAGCACGATTGCTTCCGGTGCGATGATGCCGCTGCCGGTGTTTTCGCTCAACGCCGGCTTGGCGATGCCGGTGCTGTAAACCTCAAGCTCGGCAACGCGATAATTCGATTTGTTATTCTTCCGGCAATAAAGCCGCACGTATTTCGCCGTCGTTGCCGTGAATGAAATGTCATGATCGCCCCCGGTGGTGACGGCGTTGTTGGTATGTACGTTCGTCCAATTCACGCCGTCAGTCGAGACTTGCACGTCATATTGAGTTGCAAAATAATTTTGATACCACTTGATCACCACGCGCGCGACGGTCAGTGTGCCGCTCGGGGTCAATTCCACTTGCAGCCACGCAATCGGCGTCGTGGCGTTCACCGGGCCGCTGCGCCAGAACGAGAGCGTGTTGGCATCTACGGCGCGGCTCGCGGCGCTCGCCGAATCCGTGCTCGAAGCGGTTGTCGGTTTGTTCAACGCGAGATTACCATTGCTGCTGATCGAGGTGGTGGCGTTCGCTTCATTTGAATAAGCGGAATTGCCGGCCCCATTGAACGCGCGCACGCGATAGAAGTATTGCGTGTTCGAGGTTAAGCCGTTGTCGGAGTAACTCGCGACGTTGATGCCGAGGGCGGCAATTTGCGCGTAAGTCCCCGCCGCGCCGGTTTTCCGCTCGACCGCAAAACCGGTTTCATCCGTGGCATTATCCGTCCACGCGAGATTGATTTGACTCGTGCTGATCGCTGTCGCCGTCAAATTACTTGGCGTGCCGGGGGCACCGGCCGTCGTCGTGGCATTCGCCTCATTGGAATAAACGGAATTGCCGCTGACATTAAACGCGCGCACGCGATAAAAATATTGCGTGCCGGCGGTCAAACCGTTGTCGGCAAAAGTGACGGCATTCGCGCCAAGCGCCGCGACTTGCGCATACGTGCCGGCCGCGCCGGTTTTACGCTCCGCCGCGAAGCCCGTTTCGTTTGTCGCATTGTCCGTCCAATTTAGCGTGATCTCCGTGCTGCTCACGACGGTGGCGATCAAATTGTTCGGCGCCGCGGGTGCAGCCCCGCCGGACGTGGTAGCGTTCGCTTCATTCGAATAGCCCGAGTTGCCACCCGCCGTAAACGCGCGCACGCGATAGAAATACTGCAAGCCGCCGGCGACGGTGTTGTCTGAAAAACTTGTTACATTCGAGCCGACGCTGCTAATTTCCGCAAACGAACCTGCCGCGCCGGTTTTGCGCTCGATCTTGAAACCGCTTTCGTTCGTCGAGCCATCCGTCCAACTGAGATCGATCTGCGTCGCGCTGATTGCCGTCGCCGTCAAATTACTCGGTACGCCGGAGGGGCCGGACAACGTCGTGGCGCTGGCTTCGCCGGAGTACGCCGAATTGCCGCTCGCATTGAACGCGCGCACGCGATAAAAATACTGCGTGCTCGTCGTCAGCGTGTTGTCGGAATAACTCGTAACGTTTGCTGCCGTTGTCGTAATTTCAGCATACGTGCCCACCACGCCGGTCTTGCGCTCGATTTTAAAACCGGTCTCATTCGACGCAGCATCCGTCCACGCGATATCGATTTGCGTGCTGTTCATCGCGGTCGCCGCCAAATTCGTCGGCGCGTTCGGCAGTGTCGAGGCGCTCGTGGTCGCGTTCGCCTCGCTCGTGTAAGCCGAGTTGCCGCTGGCGTTAAACGCCGCCACGCGATAGAAATACTGCGTGCTCGCCGCCAAGCCGCTGTTGTCGGCAAAGCTCGTCACGTTCGCGCCGAGGCTGGTGATTTGCGCAAAGGTTCCCGCGGCGCCGGTTTTGCGCTCCACAATAAAACCGGTTTCGTCGGAGGCGTTGTCCGTCCACGCGAGATTGATTTGGCTGCTGCTCACCGTCGTCGCCGTCAAATTGCTCGGCGCCGCCGGCGTCGTTGGCGCACCCGCCGAAGTCGTGGCGTTCGCTTCATTGGTATAAGCCGAAACATTGGTCGCATTAAAAGCTCGCACGCGGTAAAAATATGGCGTGCTCGCGGTCAAACCGTTATCGGAGTGCGTGGTCACATTTACGCCGGTCGTAAAAATTTCCGCATACGTTCCCGCGGCGCCGGTTTTGCGTTCGATCTTGAAGCCGCTCTCGCTCGTGGTTTGGTCCGTCCACGCGAGATTGATTTGGCTGCTGCTCACTGTGGTTGCCGTCAAATTCGTCGGCGTTTTCAGCAAGCTCATCACGTTGATTTCGGCGGAATAAGCCGAATTGCCGCCGGCATTGAACGCGCGCACGCGAAAGAAATATTTCACGTTCGCGTTCAAGCCCGTGCTCGAAAAACTCGTCACCCCCGGCCCGACTTGCGCAATTTCCGTGAACGTGCCGTTCAACCCCTTTTTCCGCTCGATCTTGAAGCCGTCTTCGTCACTCGAATTATCCGCCCACGTGAGATTGATTTGCGAGTGACTGAGGGCGATGCCTGCCAAGTTGCTCGGCGCGTTCGGAGGGGGCGGCGCGTTGGAAGGCGTGGTCGCGTCATCTTCATTCGAATAGGCGGAGTTGCCGCCGACATTAAAAGCGCGTATTTGATAAAAATATTGCGTGCTCGCGGCAAGGCCATTGTCGGAAAAAGCCGTCACGTCCGCGCTCACCGTTGTAATCTCCGCATACGTTCCGGCCGCGCCGATCTTGCGCTCGATCTTAAAGCCGCTTTCATTCGTGGCGTTATCGGTCCACGTCAGATTGTTTTGACTGCTGCTGATCGGATTCGCGACTAAACTGCTTGGGGCGGTTGGAGGATTCGGCAGCGTCGTGGCATTCGCCTCGGACGTATATGCAGAATTGCCGGAAGCATTGATGGCGCGGACCCGATAGAAATAAGTTGTGTTCGCCGCCAAGCCGGTGTTTGCGTAAGCCGTCACATTCGCCGCAACGGTGGCAATCAAAGCGTACGGTCCGCCGGAAACGGTCGCGCTTTCGATTTGAAAGCCCGTCTCATCAAGCGCGTTATCCGTCCAACTCAAATTGAGTTGTGCATTGCTCATCACGGTGATCGCCAAATTACTTGGCGCGAGCGGCGGCCCGGGCAATGTCGTGGCGTCGTCTTCATTTGAATAGGCAGAATTGCCGCCCGCATTATAAGCTCGCACCCGATAAAAGTATTGCGTATTTCCCGATAAACTCATATCAGAATAAATTAACACATTCGCGCCAACCGTCGTGATTTCCACATAAGAACCGGCCGCGCCGATTTTGCGCTCGATCTTAAAACCCGTTTCATTGCCGGCGTTATCGATCCACGCGAGATCAATCTGGCTGCTGCTCGCGGTCGTCGCGTTCAGGTTGGTGGGCGCCGCCGGCGGCAGTGTAAAAGTTGTCGCACTCGCAGTGTTCGAATAAGGAGAATCTCCGACCAAACTTGAAGCCCGGACGCGATAATCATAAGCGGTGCCCGCGCTCAAGCCGCTGTTGTCGGCAAAGTTCAGGGTCAAGCCGGAACCGGCCCCCGCTCCCACCGTGGCGATTTGCACGAAGATAGAAGCCGCGCTGAGCTTGCGCTCGATTTTAAAGCCGGTTTCACTGGTGGAATTATCCGTCCACGTCAGGTTGATTTGGCTGCTGCTCACGGCACTGGCGATCAAGCTGCCCGGCGCCTCGGGAAGAGCCGTAAATGTGGTCACCGAATCAACATTCGAGTAACCTGAATTACCGGACGAAGCACTGACCGCATAGAGGCGATAATAGTATTTGGTATTCGCCGTGAGACCGGTGTGGGAATAGTTTTGTAAATTGGCGCCGAGCGTGACCAGCAAACTGAATGGCCCATTCACATTATTCGTGGCAAACTCGATCTTGAAGCTGGTTTCGTTGCTGGATTGATCAAGCCAGGTGAGATTGATTTGCGTCGCACTCACGGCCGTGGCGTCTAAATTCGTGGGCGCGTTTGGCGCTTGTCCATGAACATAAACGACCGGCGCTAACAGCAAACCCAACAGCAGAGCCAACGCCCGCCGCCACAAACGCAGGCCGAAAGGGGAACGTGAAGAATGGTATAGACTTGGCATAGTTTCCTCAGATGTTTAAAAATGAGCCGCCGGCGAAATTGAGTTGATCGATCATCTGGTCGCCATAGAAATAAAAAATGCCATCAATGCTTCTGATGATTCTAACAGCGCCGAATGTCGTGGTGCAGCCCCTTCAGCCAAATCGTGGTCCATCCGAGACGGGTCAATTTGCTCTCATGATGGAATGGAGAAAACTCATGCGCCGCTCTCCGCGGGAGCATGTGGTGTTGCAAAGCTTTTGAAATGCTAAAATGGAGATTCCGTTCTCGGTGGGAAGCCGCTCAAATCCATGAGGTCCACACACGCGGCAGCGCTGTACGGCAGGCTGCGAATTCGCTTCTGTTAAATATTACGTTCAGGGCAGGTGTTTGCGGAAATGTTTGGGGAAATAATTATGGTTGCGAGATTTCTTTCTCGATCAGGCGGGAGATTTCGTCGACAAAATTGACGGCGGAATGATACCTCTCGCGAACGCGTTCCGGAGTGAATTCAATAAAATCCGTGGCAGAATCATCACGCAAAAACATTCACCAGACAGAAAAATGGAGGACAGAAAAATGTTTATCCCGCAAAGCGGGACTCGTTACTCCACGATGAGCATTGTTTTGAGGGTAGCAAACTCCATTTTTGTGTCTCTCATTTTTCTGTCTTTGCTCTTGTTCTAGCAAACTTAACATTGTCAAGTTAAGAATACGGTAAATAAGAACTTTTCATTAGATTTCTTTTGCAACCAAGCGTGCAATTTCATCAACAAAATTAACTGCTGATTGATGGAACTGTTGGACTTCCCCGTCGGCAAAAGTTGGGTAATCCGAATAGTCACCCCCTTGACGGGCATCGAATAAAACCTTGTAAAATTTTCCTGACTCGGCGCTGATCATACCCGTTTTCACAAAATGTTGATTCAATTTTTTGCGCAACCGCCTTCTTCTGTTCTTCAGTCATATATTCACTCCGTCACGTGTAATTTCACGGTGCAAAGGCGTAAAACTTAACGGTTCTGAGTTCCACTTCACGCGTTGGCGTATGATCAGACTAACAAGTTGATCAGACGCCAACTCGATTTCATAAATGGAATCGCTAATCGTTCGCTTGAGTTCATAAGTCACCTCCTGCGGCACCAGCACCAACAAATCCACATCCGATTTCGCATGATCGTCGCCGCGGGCCACGGAGCCGTACAAAATCACTTCGGCATCCGGCGCCGCTTCGCGAATCGCCGCGGCGCAGCGTTGCAGCAAATCTGCTTTCTGGGGATGTTGTTTTTGCCAATCTTGATAGGAGCGCATAGCATCTGAGCAACAATAGTCAAACGTTATTAACTTGTTGTCAATTTAAATAGTTTATTTTTGAAAGTCAAGAGCGGTGCGCAAAGCTTAGAGGCGTTGTCATGCTGAAGCATGACACTCCGTTCTCTCTTCCTCAAAAAACAAAGGGCAGATCGCCATAGCGGTGCGATCTGCCCTTTTGTTTTATGTTTGTCCTTGGTAGGAACTTCTTTCAGTCATCAGTTTTCAGTATTCAGTGATCAGTAACTGACCACTGAATACCGTTTACTGAATACTGCTCACTAAAATTACTTCGCAAACACCATCCGGCGCACTTGCGTGATCTCGCCCGCTTTCATCACCGCGTAGTAGATGCCGGTCGGCAGCCGCTGCGCTTTGAAAGTGAGGCGATGGATACCGCGCGCCATCGGGCCGTCAACCAGCGTCGCGACCGTTTGGCCGGTGACGTTGATGACCTTGAGCGACACGTTCATGTCCTGCGGCAACGCGAAACTGATCGTCGTCGAAGGATTGAACGGGTTCGGATAATTCTGCTCGAGCGCAAGGCCTTCAGGAATCACGGCGCTTTCGGTCTGGACGAGGGCAGACTGCTTGCCGCCGTCGTTTGCCGCGATGGAGGTGCTCGGCGTGGTCGCGCTGGCGTCGTTGGAGTAAGCCGAGGTGCCGCCATTGTTGAACGCCCGCACGCGATAAAAGTACAGCGTGCCGCCGGTCAGGCCGGTGTTATTCACAAACACGGTGACGTTCGCGGCGGTTTGCGTAATTTCAGCATACGTGCCGGCCGCGCCGGTTTTGCGCTCGATCTTGAAGCCGTCTTCAGTGGTCGAACCGTCCACCCAGTTTAGCGTAATTTGGGTGGTGCTGTTGGCGGTCGCGGTCAAGCTCGTCGGCTTCGACGGCGGATTCTTCAGCGTCGTCGCATTGACTTCGCCGCTATAACCCGAATTGCCCACACCGTTGAAAGCGCGCACGCGGTAAAAATATTGCGTGTTCGCGGTCAAGCCGGTATTGGAGAAGGCGACAACGTTTACGCCAAGAGAAGTGATTTCTGCATAGGTGCCGGTCGCGCCGAGCTTCCGCTCGACTTTGAAACCGGTCTCATCACTGGAGTTATCCGTCCAGGCGAGATCAATTTGGCTCTTGCTAACCACCGTCGCGACCAAATTGGTCGGCGAGTTCGGGCCGCCAGCCGTAGTGGTGGCATTCGCCTCGGTGGAATATGCCGAGTTGCCGCCGTTGTTGAAAGCGCGGATCTTATAGAAATACTGCGTGCTGGCATTCAAGCCGGTGACGTCGGAGTAGCTGATCACGTTTGCGATGGTCTGCGCAATTTGCGCATACGTGCCGGCCGCGCCGGTTTTGCGTTCGATCTTGAAGCCGTCTTCATTGGCCGAAGCATCCGTCCATGCCAAATTGATTTGGCTGCTGCTGATCGCCGTCGCCGTCAAATTGGTCGGCTTGGAAGGCGGATTTTTCAGCGTCGTCTTCGAAATTTCGGTGGTGTACGCCGAATTGCCAAAGGCGTTAGTCGCACGCACCCGATAAAAGTAGGTGGTATTCGCGGTCAAGCCGGTGTTCGAGTGGCTGGTGCTATTCGCCGCGAGGCTGGCGATTTGCGCATACGTTCCCGCCGCGCCGGTTTTGCGCTCGATCAAGAAATTCGTTTCGTCGGAGGAATTATCCGTCCACGAAAGATTGATCTGGCTCTTGCTGATGACGGTGCCGGCCAAATTGCTTGGCGCCGCCGGAGCGCTGCCCGCTGCTGAGGTTGTCGCATTCGCTTCGCTTGTGTAGCTCGAATTGCTCGCGCCATTCGTTGCCCGCACGCGATAGAAATATTGCGTGCTGGCGGTGAGGCCCGTATTCGCGAAGCTGGTCGCATTCGCCGCGGTCGTCGTAATCTCCGCATAGGTGCCGGCCGCGCCCGTCTTACGCTCGATCTTGAAACCGGTCTCGTTGCCGGAATTATCCGTCCACGCGAGGTTGATTTGCGTACTGCTTACGGTCGTCGCCGACAAACCGCTCGGCGCCGTAATCGGATCAACCTGCGTCGTCGCATTCGCTTCGTTGCTGTACGGCGTGCTCCAGTTGATGTTGAACGCGCGCACGCGATAATAATACTCGGTGCTGCCGGTCAAGCCAGTGCTCGAGTAGCTCGTCGTGTTCACGCCCACGGACGCGATTTGCGCATAGGTGCCCGCCGCGCCGGTTTTGCGCTCAACATAGAAGCCGTCTTCATTGCTCGCATTGTCGACCCAAACCAGATTGATCTGGGTGTTGCTCACCACCGTCAGCACCAAGTTGCTCGGCGCTCCCGGAGGATCAACGAAGGTGGTGCCGTTGGCTTCATTGGAATTGGCTGAATTGCCGCCGGCATTGTAAGCGCACACCACATAAAAATATTGGGTGTTGGCCGCGAGGCCGGTATTGAAAAAGCTGGTCACGCCCGCGCCGACCGTCGCGATTTCCGTATAAGGACCGCCCGTCACGCTGGCGCGTTTGATCTTGAAGCCCGTCTCGTTGCCGGAGTTATCCGTCCACAAGAGGTTGATCTGGTTGTTGTTCACCGGAGTCGCCGCTAAAGCGCTCGGCGCCGCCGGCGGATTGTCAAACGTCGTGGCGCTCGCCGTGTTGGAAGCCGTCTGGCCGCCGCCATTATAAGCGCACACTTGATAAAAATACGTGGTCAAAGCCGTGAGGCCCGTGTTGGCATAGCTCGTTACACCCGCACCGACGGAGTCGATTTGTGTGAACGTGCCCGCGACGCCGGTCGCGCTGCGTTTGATCCGGAAACCGATTTCATTGTTCGAGTTATCCGCCCACGCGAGGTTGATCTGCGTGTTGCTTGCCGTCGTCGCCGTCAAAGTTGTCGGCGCTGACGGAGCATTCGGCGAGGTCGTGGCGCTCGCGTTATTGGTGTAAGCGGAATTGCCGCCGGTGTTGTGCGCGCGCACGCGATATTCATAGCTCGTGTTCGCGGCCAAACCGGTGTTGGGATAGGTGTTCACATTCGCGCCCACCGTCGCGATTTGCGCAAAGCCGCCGCTGCCTGCCGGGGAACGACGTTCGATTTTGAAGCCGTCTTCATTATTCGAATTATCCGTCCACGCCAGGTTGATTTGGGTGTTGCTCACCGCCGCCGCGCTCAAAACGGTCGGCGCTGCCGGCGGCGTTTGCGGGGTCGTCACTATCACTTCAACCGGCGAAACGCAATAGGTGCTGCCGCCCGCGTTAGAAGCAAACACACGATAGTAGTACGTCGTGCCCGGAGTCAAACCGGTATCTGAAAAAGTGGTGTCATCTGCAGCATTCGAATTAATCAATGCATACGTGCCGCCGGCGCCGGTTTTGCGCTCGATGCCGAAGCCCGTCTCGTTTATAACATTTCTCCAGATCAAGTCGACTTGGGTATTGCCAACGGTTGAAAAACTCAGGTTGAATGGCGCCGGCGGCGGGTTCACGCCCGTCGTCGCGCTGGCGATGTTGGAAGGAGTTGAATCCG
>Ga0247727_10002716_pt1 | contig 40024 bp, 34 predicted proteins | sample WisWelCaveWW1625_FD_202498 | JGI IMG/M metagenome (GOLD analysis project Ga0247727, IMG submission 202498) | Biofilm microbial communities from Wishing Well Cave, Virginia, United States - WW16-25 | ecosystem: Environmental > Aquatic > Deep subsurface > Groundwater > Cave microbial mat | place... | reverse complement strand
CGAGCAGGCCCTCGGCCTGCATCAGCTCGGCGTTCAGCACCGAGGCCCCCGCGGCGCCGCGCACCGTGTTGTGGCCCAGAGTCACGAACTTCCAGTCGAGCACGCCGCACGGGCGGAGCCGGCCGACGGACACGGTCATGCCGCGGCCGCGCGCGGCGTCGAAGCGCGGCTGGGGCCGGTTCGGCTGGTCGAGGTAGACGAGCGGCCGCTCGGGGGCCGATGGCAGGCCGAGGCGCTGCGGCGCCCCCGCGAAGCCGTCGATCGCCGCGCGCAGCTCCGCGAACGCGGGCTTCTCGTCGAGCGCCACCGAAACCGTCTCGGTGTGGCCGTCCACCAACGGCACGCGGCTCGTGTGCGCGCTCACCCGCACCGGGTGCGGCTCGACCGCCTCGCCCGCGAGCGTGCCGAGGATCTTGCGCGTCTCCGTCTCGATCTTCTCCTCCTCGCCGGAGATGAACGGGATGACGTTGCCGAGAATATCGAGCGCTGGGACGCCGGGATAGCCGGCGCCAGAGACCGCCTGCATCGTGCTCACGAGGCACGCGCTCAGGCCGAAGGGGCGCAGCGGCGCGAGCGCCATGCTCAAGACCACGGTCGAACAGTTGGGATTGGTGACGATCGCCCCCTTGCCGCCGCGGAGCCTCGCCTGCACGCGCAGCAGGGCGAGGTGGTCGGCGTTCACCTCGGGCACGAGCAGCGGCACGGCCGGGTCCATGCGGTGGTTGCGCGCGTTGCTCAGCACGACGTGCCCGGCGTCGGCGAACGCCCGCTCGAGCTCGCCCGCGACCGCCGCGTCGAGCGCCGAGAACACGAGCCTGGGGCCTTTTCCCGGCGTGGCAGACTCGACCGTGCGATCCGCGATCCCCTCCGGGATCTCGGCCTCGAGGCGCCAGGGCGCGGCGTCCGCATAGCGCTTGCCAAGGGAGCGCTCGCTCGCCGCGAGCCACGTGAGCGCGAACCAAGGGTGTCCCGCGAGCTGATGGATGAACTGCTGGCCGACCATCCCCGTCGCTCCCAGCACCCCGACTTCGATCCGCTTGCCCATCTCGTCTCCGCTCCCGTGTCACGACCCCCAAAACACGAAACCCGCCGGCGGCGTCGGCCGCTGCGGCGGGTTCGGGTGGTCTTGAGATTCTCTGTGCTGGTGACGCTAGGGGCACAGGGCCACACCGCCGCCGAGGCGACTCGTGCACTTTCGAGTGGCCCGCTTTCGAGCGCTGTGGACCGGCATCCCGAACATGATGGCAGGAGTATAGAGACGCGCCCGCGCGCCGTCAAGCACGACGCGCGGGCCAATAGGCAACCCCGGGGAGTCACCCTGCTCGACGAGCCTCACGGCTCGTAGATCCTCGGCACCCGCGCGCTGATCGCCGTCAGGATCTCGTAGGGGATCGTGCCCGCCCACTGGGCGAGCTCCTCGACGGTGACGCGCGCGTCGCCCTGCTCACCGATCAGGAGCACGTCGTCGCCGTTCCACGCCTCGCCCCACTCGATGTTCACCATCATCTGGTCCATGCACACGCGGCCCACCTGGCGATGCCGCTTGCCGCGCAGCACGACGTCGGCGCGGTTCGAGAGCGCCCGGAAATAGCCGTCCCCATAGCCGACTGGCACGGTCACGACACGCACCCGGTGGTCGCTCTTCCAGGTCGAGCCGTACGAGACGGGGCTGTCGGGCTCCACGACCTTGAAATAGACGACGCGCGAACGCCACGAGAGCGCGGGCTTGACGGCCACCCCTCGCGGCGCGCCCTCGAAGGGGTAGACGCCGTAGAGCAGGATGCCGGGCCGCACCATGTCGAGGCGGGACTCGGGCAGGCGGAGCAGCGCGGCCGAGTTGGCGATGTGGCGTGTCGGCAGCGGCAGCGCGTGGCGCTCGTAGAAGCGCAGCACCTCATGGAAGCGCTCGAGCTGCAGCCGGGCGTGGGCAAGGTCATCCGCATCGGCATTGGCGAGGTGCGAGTAGACGCCCTCGACCTCGACGTGCGTCGAGCGCGCGGCGGCCTCGAGGAACGGCTGGGCGCTGTAGTGGTGGATCCCGATGCGCTCCATCCCGGTGTCGATCTTCAGGTGCACCCGAGCGCGTGTGCCGTGCGCGGCGGCGGCCTGCTCGATGTCCGAGAGGCGCGCGAGCGACGGGACGGTGAAACTGAGACGGTGCTCGAGAAAGAGCGGGATCTGTCGTGTCCAGATCCCGCCCATCACCAGGATCGGGGTCTCGAGGCCCAGCCGCCGAAGGGCGATGCCCTCCTCGACGAGCGCCACGCCGAACGCGTCGGCCTGCGGCGAGAGCGCCTGCGCGACCGCCTCGAGCCCGTGCCCGTACGCGTTCGCCTTGAGCACCGCCATCACCCGTGCCGGGGCGGCGTGAGCCTTGACGGCGGCGAAGTTCGCCCGGAGCTTCGAAAGGCTGACGGTCACGTAGGTGGGCCGGAGCCGCGCTGCCTCCGGATCGACCGGCGCCAGAAAGTCCATCGCCTTCGAACAGGATAGCGCGGGCGACGGCTGCGGTCCCTCTACTCCAAACGAGGCGTCCTTTACGGCCGGCGCTTCGCCTTCAGCGTGCCGGAGTTGCCGCTACTCTCCCAGGTGCCCTCCATCGCGTCGGCGGCGATCTTCCCCTGGATGGCATAGATCACGCCTTCGTACTGCACCTTCAACGTCAGTAGGTCACCCTCGAGCGCCTCGTCGCTCACCGCGCGCTTCATGCCGCCGAGCTCGATCTCGGCCTTGAGCTTGCCCTCGACCTTCGTGACGGTCATCACCGAGGGCATCGGCCCGTCGGGAGTCGAGGCCACGATGTCCCAGATCCCGAGCGCGGCCTTCTCGGCTGCGTGGGTCGGAGCGACGACGAGGACGAGACTGGCGATGGCGAGGGCGACGACGGCTGAACGCTTCATGAGATTCAGGCTCCTTGGATGAGCTGCCGGGCCGAACGCTCCCGGCGCAACGACATCGTAGCATCGGCGTTCGGGCGAGAAGCGCCACAGGGAGCACTACGAGCCCTTCGCAGGGTCGCGCCAGCGGGGCACGCGCTCCAGCAGCTCCGGCGCGCCGATCTGGGCCAGCAACGTCTCCAGGTCCGGGCGCGGCGCGCCGCGCCACTCGAGGTCCGCCAGGCCTTCCGCGAGCGGCACGTCGGTCCGGAGCGTGGCGAGCAGGCGATAGAGCGCCGCGTCCTCACGCCGTTCCCGCAGCGCCGCGGCGAGGCGCTCCTTGCCACGCACGCCCACGCCCCAGCGCGTGGGATCGTCGGGGATCGCCTCGATCGTCAGGTAGCGCGAGAGCACGGTCCCCGCCGTCTTCTCGCCCCAGCCCGGGATGCCCGGGATGCCGTCGGCGGTGTCGCCGACGAGGGCCAGCCAGTCGGGGATCGACGCGGGCGGGACGCCGAAGCGCGCGATCACCCCGGCCTCGTCCCGATCCCTCGCCCGGAGACGGTCGCGACAGATGACCCGCTCGCCGACCACGCACTGCGTGAGGTCCTTGTCGGGCGAGCAGATCACGATTTGCGCGACGCCAGGGGCGTCGCGAAAGCGCCCGGCCGCGGTGGCGAGCGCGTCGTCCGCCTCGAACTCGACCATCGGCCACACGACGATGCCGAGCGCCGCGGTCGCCCGTTCGGCCGGGTGGAACTGCGTCAGCAGGTCGGGCTCGATGCCGTCCCCCGTCTTGTACCCGGCGAAGAGCCGGTTGCGGAACGACTCGATCACGTGGTCGAAGGCGCACGCGACGTGCGTGACGTCGGGCTCACGCAGTAGCGAGAGAAGCGTTGCGAGTAGCCCACGCAGGGCCCCGACGGGGCGGCCCTCGGCGTCGTGCGCCGGTGGGGCGCCGTAGTAGGCGCGGAACAGCTCGTACGTCCCGTCGACGAGGTGGACCCTCACCGGCCGTTCTCGACGCGGGCCCCTGCCAGCTGCACGTCAGGCCTGCGGCCGGATCCGGGCGCGGCGCAGAGCGTAGAGCAGCGCCGCGGCGACGAGCGTCGTGCCCAGCACGGCGAGCTCGCGGGCCGTCGCGTGGGCGAGGATCCACAGGATCACGGCCATCGCGGCGACCGGGATGATTCGCTCGCTGGGCAACCGCAGTCCAGCGGCGCCCGGTTCCGCCGGCCGCGAGACGAAGCGCAGCGCCGCCGCGCAGCCGAGGAAGTAGAGCGTCAGCACGCCCACGTTGGAGAGCAGCGCCAGGTGGGTGAACGTGCTGCTGGCCGCGAGCGCGGCCGTGAGCGCGGCGTGGGTCGCGATCGCGACGTGCGGCGTGCGGAAGCGCGGGTGAACGGAGGCGAACGCCCGCGGGAGCAGCGCGTCGCGGCCGAAGGCGAAGATCGATCGCGGCGACGCCAGCATGTCGCCGCTCAGGTAGCCGAACATCGAGACCGTACCCCCGAGCAGCACCAGCAGTCGGCCTGCTTCGCCCAGCACTCGCCCGGCTACGGCCGCGAGCGGGGCGGTCGCTTGTTCCTGCAGCTCGCCCCCGAGGACGCCCTGGGACACGGCCTGGATCGCCAGGTACAGCACGGTCGTGATGCCGAGCGCGAGGTAGACCGCGCGCGGCACGGTCCGGGCTGGATCGCGCACCTCGCCGCTCGGCACGAGCGCCACTTCGATCCCGGCGAAAGCGAAGATCAGGAGCAGGACCGCCCCGCCGAGCGCGTCGCCGTCCGGCCAGCCCGGCCAAGCGAGGTTCCCTGGGGCGATCGAAAAGACGCCGACGCCGATCAGCAGCGCGAGCGGCAGCAGCTTGGCGACCGTGATTCCCTCTACCAGCCGCGCGCCCGGCCTCACGCCGCGTATGTTCACATACGCGAGCAGTGCCAGGGTCGCGAGGATGATCGCGACGCGCGAAGCCCCCTGGCCGGCTCCCGGGACGAGCAGGCCCAGCTGGTCCGCGAATGCGCTCAGCAGCCCGGCGGCCGTGAGCCACGCCACGAGCCACTGCAGCACGCCAGCGAGGACGCCGACGAACGGGCCGAAGGCCACCTCGACGTAGGCGTAGATGCCGCCCGTCAGCGAGACGCGGCTGCCCGCGAGCGCGAACGACGTGACGATCAGGGTCATCGCCAGCGCACAGACGAGGTAGGCCGCGGGCGCGGCGGCGCCGAGGTTCGCCGCGACGGCCGCGGGCAGCACGAAGATGCCCGCGCCGATGGTCAGTTGACGATGCTCGCGGCGAGTTGCCGCACGCCGATCGCGCGGACGAGCCCCGAATCGCGCGACGCGTCGGCCAGGGGAGTGGAGGTCTCGCTCATCGGCGCAATCTGCCGCAGCCGCGCCCGCGACGCAAACGCGTGGCCGCGGTCACGGCAGAAGCGCCCGGAGCCAGCGGCCCCACAGCGGGGCCAGGAGCGCCTTCAGGAACCAGTCGGCTAGGATCCCGCTCATCGCCGCCATGATGTACGCGGCCCGGCCGCTGACCTTCAGCCGTGTGCGCGCGGCGGGGAACAGGCGGAACAAGAGCGGCTCCGCGAGCAACACCCCCAGCGTGCAGAAAGCCGCGACGCGCGCGATCGCCCACGGCGACCAGCCGAGGAGCGTGACGCCCCACGCCGGCACGCCCGCCTTTGCGAGCGCGGCCACGTAGTACGACATCTGGTTCAGCAGCAGTGCCCCCATCAGGATCGCCCCGGCGCTCACACTGGCGAGGCCGATCGCGAGGAACGCGGCGAGGTGCAGCAGGTGCTGCGGCAGGAACAGGCGCGGGCTGCCTTCGCGGCCGAGCCCCGTCCGGATCCAGTGGAACATCTCCTCTTTGTAGGCGGGGCCACTGACGACGACGGGCCCGAGCGGCTCCGGCCACCAGACGAACGTGATCGTTCCGACCAGAGCGAGGGCCGCGGCCCACCACAGCATCGCCCGCACCGCGCCGCCGCGCTCACCCTTGCGCAGCCGGTGGACGAGGACGATGTAGGCGGGCAGCGCGTTCAACACCGGGAGCAGCCATGGCAGCCCCAACCCGAGGCCCAGCGGGTACGAGACGAGCGTGGCGAGAAGCAGGATCACGAGGTCGTTTCTCAACGCAGCTGCTCCTGGACCGCTCGCTCGAGCCGAGTCCGCTCGCTCGAGCCGGGCGCGAAGGGATCCGGGTGACGTCGCTCCGGATACGGGCAGCCGGCGGCGTGGGCCTCGACGACCTTGGCGAGCTTTTCGACCATGCCCGTGGCGAGCGTCGCCGCGGAGCGGCAATGGGCGCAGTAGCCGTGGCCGGACATGAAGCCGGCCACCTCCTGCAGGTCGCGCAAGTCGCGCGTGCGCGCGCCGCCCGTCTCCAGGCCGCGCAGGATACGGGAGAGGCTTGCTGCGCCGACCGTGCACGGCGGGCATTGCCCGCAGCTCTCGCGCTCGTAGAACGCGGCGACCGAAACGGCCACCGCGAGCGCGCAGGCGTTCGCGCCGACCACCAGCACGGCCCCGGTCCCGAGCGCCGTGCCCTTCGCGCGGAGCGCGTCGGGATCGAGCGGCGTGTCGAGATCGAGAGGCAGCAGTGGCGGGGCTGCGGGGCCCGCCGGAAACACGAGCCCGACCTCCTCGGTCGCGCCCCCCGCGTGCCGCTCGATCACGGCCTGCAGCGGCGTGCCGAGCGCCACCTCGCACACGCCGGGCGTGTGCACGTCGCCCCAGAGCGTCACGAGCGTCGTTTCGGACGCGCGGAACGCCTCGGGATCGGCGAGCGCGCTCGGCACGCGCGCGAGCGTCTCGACGTTCTGGACGAGCGTCGGCCGGCCCCCGTAGCCGACCGCGAAAGGCAGCGGCGGCTTGGGCCGCGGCCAGGGCTTGCGGCCTTCGAGCGATTCGAGGAGCGCCGTCTCCTCGCCGGTGATGTAGCCGTCGTCGCCGCGGCGGATCTCGATCGTGAGGCCGTCGAACGCGGCTCTCCCGAGCGCGGCCGCGAGCGCCCGCGCGGGCGCGTCGAACGAGGCCTTCAGGAACACGATCGCCTCGCTCGCGCCGACCGCGCGCGCAGCCAGCCGGAGGCCGTCGAGGATGGCATCGGGCTGACGCAGCATCACGAATTGGTCCTTGTGCGAGCCGGGCTCACCCTCGGCGCCGTTGGCGATCACGAGCGGGCGGCCGCCTTCCGCGCGCACCGCCCTCCACTTGCGGGCAGCCGGAAACCAGCCCCCTCCGCGTCCGCGCAGGCCCGAAAGGGCGAGGCGCTCGATGAGGGTCTCCGGGGTGGCTTCGAGGGGGCTCGGCTGCAAGGTGGCTCCCAGGGCGGGGAGCATTATGCCCCGGGGGGTGCAACAAGCCGGGGGGTCGGGGGGGGCTCTGCCCCCCGGCTCAAAGAAAGCTGGCCTCTTCGCGCACCTCCGAGCGCTCGATGTTCACGGACAAACGGACAGTCGGACAACGGACGACGGGCAACGGACAACGGACGACGAACAACGAACAACGGACAACGGACAACGGCAAGACGGCCTGGGCTGAGCAAGAGGGGGGGCATCCCGCCCCCCCTAGCCCGCCGGGGTGAAACTTCACAAAAGAGTTCAGATGGTCTAGGATCAGAAGTGAGCCCGGGTGCTAGGCGCCCGGCTTCGCGGGTCCATAGAGAGCAAGGGAGTCGAAGGGCATGATTACGTTGACCGCAAATGCCGCTGCCAAGGTGAAGGGCATCCTGGAGCAGGAGAAGGAGAGCCTGCCGCAGGGCGGGCTCCGCATCTACGTGCAGGGAGGCGGCTGCTCCGGCTTCCAGTACGGGATGGTGCTGGACGAGATCGCCGACGACGACCAGGTGATCGACGCCGAGGGCGTCAAGGTCATCGTGGACCCGATGAGCCTTCGGCACCTCGACGGCGCCGAAGTGGACTACAAGGAAGACCTGATGGGCGGCGGGTTCGCGATCAAGAACCCGAACGCGAAGTCCACCTGCGGCTGCGGCCACTCGTTCCAGACGGGCGAAGGCGAAGGCAGCGGCGGCCACCAGCACTGAGCGTCACTGGCTGAGCCGGCAGAGCCACAGTCCCGGGTCAGGCCGAGGCTCACGCTCCGGCCGCAAGAACCGACTTTCGCGGCCCGGCCCGCGTCTCAAGGCCAAAGGCGGGCTATGCAAGGAGGTTCCATGAAGCGTTTCATCGCCCTCGCACTGGGCGCCGCCGTCGTTCTCGTCTCGTCCCTGGCTCTCGGGCCGGGCGACGTGAGAGCCGGCGGCACTCATGACGAGGACCAGAAGGTCGAGAAGCGCGTCGTCGTCCGCCACGCGGGCGGCGGCCGGCTCGGAGTTTCGATCGAGGAACCCCCGGGTGACGCGCGCGGCGCGAGCGTCCGCTCGGTCGACGAGGGAAGCGCCGCGTCGAAGGCCGGCGTCAAGGAAGGCGACGTCATCGTCCGCTTCGACGGCGAGACGGTGCGCAGCTCGAGCCAGCTCGCCCGGCTCGTCGCCGAGACGCCGGCCGGCCGTGCGGTCGCGATCGAGGTGACGCGCGGTGGAGCAACGCAGAAGCTCACCGCCACGCTCGCCGAGGGTGGCAAGCGCGTCCGGGTCTGGAGCGGCGACGGGCACGGTGACTTCAACGTCGAGATGCCGGAGTGGGACCTCATGGTTCCTCCGGTGCCGCCGATTCCTCCCGGCACGCCCTTGCCGCCGAAGGCGCCCCGCGCACCGCTCGCGTGGAGCTGGAAAGGCGACGACGGGCACGACTTCGCGTTCAAGATGCTGAGCGGCGGCCCCCGCAAGCTCGGCATCGAGTACATGGAGGTCGGCGAGCAGCTCGCGGGCTACTTCAAGCTCTCGGGCAAGACAGGCGTGCTCGTCACCTCTGTGGACGCGGACGGACCGTCGGCGAAGGCCGGCGTGAAGGCAGGCGACGTGATCCTCAGGCTCGGCGCCGATACGATCGCGGACGGCGACGACCTGCGCAAGGCCGTGTCGCGGGCCGAGGGCGGAACGGAGGTCGCGATCACCGTTCAACGCGACGGCCGGCCCGTCGATCTGAAGCTGACGCTCGCCAAGCCCGAGCAGCGCTTCAAGCGGCGCGAAGCCCGGGGCGTCAGCTTGTAGTTAGGCCCCCGCCTCCGGCTCTCCTGGCGCGTCGGCCGGGAGGGCCCGGGGGCTCGCGGCGTCCTCGAGCTCGAGGACGAGGAGGGTGCCCCCCGTGACGAGCGCCGGGCCGAGCAGCAGGTTCGCGAGCGGCACGACGAACCCCAGCATCCCGGCGAGACCGAACCCCTGGGTCTCGACGCGCCACTCGCGGTGCCAGCGCCGCTTGTCCTTGAAGCCCAGGCCGCGGCGTGAGAGCGCCGGGTCGGTCATCTGGATCGCCATGGCTCGCGCGCCCCACATCATCGAGAGCAGCGGGCCGACGAGCGGGATGAAGCCCAGCAGGAGCACCCCGGGCGCCGCGATTAGGAAATAGACCGCGCCCCGCAGCGACTCGAGGATCTCGAAGCGCAGCCCCGGCGATGCGTCCTCGGCCATCCCGCGAGCGCGTGCCTCGACCCGGCGCGAGAGCTCGTCGAGCAGCGGCGCCGCGAGCGCGAGCGCGAGCCCGAGTCCCAGGAACGCCCCCGCGCCGATCGTCGCGATCCAGAGCAGCACGCTCACGGGCAGCGCGGCCCACTCCGGGAGCCGGCCGGGTGAAGGCCCGACGGCCGCCTCCACGCGCGGGACGAGAAAGACGCCGGCGAGCGCCCCGAGGCCGACGAGCAAGATCGCGAGCAACGCCGGCAGCGCCGCGAGCGGCCACAGCCGTGGGTTCCTGAGCAGGAACGCGAAGCCGGCGGGCACGTGCCAGGCCCCGGCGGCCGCGCGCCGCAGCAGGCCCGGCCGCATCCTCGCCACCTCGACAGCCGTGCCGTCCATCCGCGGTCAGCCTAGCACGCCGCCTTGACAGCCGTGCGCGCGCGCGTGACAGAATGCCGGCGCATGAACGAGTGCCTCGCCGTCATCCTCGGGGGTGGCCGCGGGACGCGTCTGTTCCCGCTCACGCACCAGCGCTCGAAGCCCGCGGTGCCGATCGGCGGCAAGTACCGCCTGATCGACATCCCGATCAGCAACTGCCTCAACTCCAGCCTGCGCCGGATCTTCGTGCTGACCCAGTACAACTCGGAGAGCCTCAACAAGCACCTGTCGATGACGTACAAGTTCGACGTGTTCAGCTCGGCCTTCGTGACGGTGCTGGCGGCGGAGCAGACCGAGGACAGCCCCGAGTGGTTCCAGGGCACGGCCGACGCCGTGCGTCAGAGCATGCGCCACCTGATGAGCCACAGCAGCCGCGAGCTGCTGATCCTCTCGGGAGACCAGCTCTACCAGATGGACTTCCGCAAGATGCTCGACACGCACCGGCGCCACGCGGCCGACGCCACGGTCGCGGTGCTACCAGTGAGTGCTTCGCAGACGGCCGGCTACGGCATCCTGAAGGTCGATCGCGAGGGTCGTATCGTTGAGTTCGAGGAAAAGCCGGGACCGGAGCGGCTCGCCGGCCTCGAGTCCGACATCCCGGGCTACGGCCGGGGCTTCCTCGCATCGATGGGCATCTACATGTTCTCGCGCGAGGCGCTCGAGCGGGCCGCCTCGGACCCCGCGCTCGTGGACTTCGGCCGGAACGTGATCCCCAATGCGATCAGCGGCCAACGCGTGCAGGCGCACTTCCACAGCGGCTACTGGGAGGACGTCGGGACGATCCGCTCGTACTACGAAGCCAACCTGCAGCTGTGCGACCCGATGCCGCCGTTCGACTTCTACGACGCGGCGCGCCCCGTCTACACCCACCCGCGCTTCCTGCCCGCGACCAAGGTCCAGGGTTGCGCGCTCAGCAGTGCGCTCGTCTCGGAGGGCGGCATCCTGATGGGAGCGGAGATCGAACGTTCGGTGATCGGCATTCGCAGCCGCATCGGGCAGGGCACGCGCGTGCGCCACAGCCTGGTGCTGGGCGCCGACTACTACGAGAGCCTCGAGGAGATCGACCGCGCCCAGGCCATGGGCCTGCCGCCCGTCGGGATCGGGCAGGACTCGGTGATCGAGCGCGCGATCGTCGACAAGAACGCCCGCGTCGGTAGGGGTGTCCGCATCGTCAACGCCGAGGGCGCCCAGGAGAAGGACGGCCCCGGCTACTTCATCCGCGACGGCATCGTGATCGTGCCCAAGAGCGGCGTGATCCCGGACGGCGCCGTGATCTAGCCGTCTCGCGCCTCGTCGAGCTTGCGGTCCCGCTCGCTCGCGATCCGCTCGCGGTCGCGGCGATAGTCCTGCTCGAGCTGCTCGAGCGCCTCGGGGTCGCTCGCCCGGCGCCTTTCGGACTGGTGCAGGATCTCGCGCTCGGCGAGCTTCGCCTCGTACAGCTTGCGCAGCTCGGCGATCCGCTTTTTCTGCTCGCCCGTGATCGCGCGCTCCGTCACGCCATCGGCGCGGTCCTTCTGCTTCAGGCGCTCCAGGATCAGCTCGTACGCGGTCTTCGGTGCGTCGTCGTCGGACAAGGGCGCCTCCCGTACTCCCGAGTCTAATCGCAAGGCGGTCCACGCCGCCTGCGGTAGGATGACTCCGTTGCTGCTCGCGCGCCTGCTCGCTCTCGGCCTCCTGCTCGCCTGGGCGGCGCTGCTGGGGACTCCATTCCTCGAGCCTTCCGGTCGCGTTCTCGGAGGGACCTCGCTCCTCGACCTGCGCTCGCCGAGCGGGGTCGCGCTCGTTGCCGGGCGTGTCGCGCTGCGCGTCCTCCTCGTCATGCTCCGCTTCGCGCCGCTTGGCGCGCTTTCGGTGGTCGCGCTTCCAAACCACCCCAGCCGCCCGCGCCGGGCGACGCTCGTGGCGCTGCCCGCGGCTCTCGGCGGGACGCTCCTCGCGTGGTTCGCGCTCGCCGCGCGAGCCGGCTCCGCGCCCGGTCCTTTCGAAATCCTGCTGCCGGGCTTTGGTGTCCTGCTCGGAGTCTGGGCAGGGCTTGCCTGGCGGCGCGGCTGGCGCGCCCGGATCATGTTCCTGCCGAGCCTGCTGGCGCAGGCGCTGGTGCTGATGCTGCTCGTCGCCGGATTCGCGGTGCTCGCCCTCGATTCAGAACCCGCCCTCGGGGAAACGCTGACGCTGACCTCGGCCGAGAAGCGCCAGCTCGTCGAGCGCTTCCAAGGGAAGAACCCGCGCAAGATCCCGCCCGGGGAGACCCGGACGCTGCAGCTCACGGGGCCGGAGCTCGACCGGCTCGCCGGCTGGGCCGCCCTGTCGACCGGCGGGCGTGTCCGGCCGGCCGTGCGCCTCCAGCCGGGTGGGCTGTCCGCGACGGCGTCGCTGCGCTTCCCGCGCACCGAGCGCTGGCTCAACGTTTCGGGCTCGGTCCGGGCGGGCATCCAGAGAGGCCGTCTCACCGCCCAGGACGCACAACTGAGCGTCGGCCAGATCGCGGTCCCCTCGCTGCTGCTCGACGCGCTCACGCCGTTCCTGTGGCCTGGGTCATCCGCGCCTCGCGCGAACGGTGGGCGAGCGGCTCGACGACGAGCGCTCGGGGGCCGCGCTCCACCTGGGCGCGCGCACCACGCTGCGGGGACGCCAGGATTGGACGCGCCACTTCGCCGTGAGCGCTGCGTGCTCTCGGCCGTGGCGCCGAGCGACGCCGCCGGTCTGCTGAAGGAGGAGCTCGATGCCGACGGTGGCAGCGGCTTCTCGTTCGGGGACCTGTTGGCCGATCGCGCCGGCACGACCTTTGCCGACGTCGCGACACGCGACGAGGCGTCCGCACTCCGCATGCAGCAGCGGCTGGCCGGGGAATTCCGCGTGGACGACTTCTTTCCGCTGGCCGCAGACCTGCCCGAGGGGATCCCCGACGCGGAGCTGCAATCCCACTACGGAGGGGTTGGCGGTCCGCTCTATCGGCGCCAGGTGGCCGAGATCGAGCGGCGGCTCGCGCTCTGCGCGGCTTACCGTGAATAGGAGTGGGGTCAAGTCTTGGAATTAGCGCATCCCTACCGGTCGGGAACGGACAACGAATCATGGCCAGACAGCGCCGAAGGAACGGAGCCGACGCAATTGCCCAGAGATTTCAGGACCTGACCGTTGTCAGCGAACAGGGGTCAGGTCCTGAAATGACGAGGGTCAGGTCTTGAGATGACTCACCTTCGCGGGTACACCGGGCTCACCAGGTTCGGGGTGGGCTCGTAGCGGCTCTCGCTGGCCCACAGCATGCCGCGCTGCACGATCGTCAGGGCTTCGGGGATTTCGAAGACGTTCGCCGTGTGGCCGAGCGAGGTGTAGAAAACGCGGCCCTTGCCGAAGACCTTCTTCCAGGCGACCGGCATGGTGTAACCGTCGATCCACGAGTCGTGGGTAGCGCCAAACGTCGTGGTGGCGAGCACCTTGTTGTTCGGGTTGACGTGCATCAGGTACTGCTCGCTCCCGACCTTGAAGTCGGAAAGCCCCGCCGTGATCGGGTCCTCGTGATCGACGACCTGCACGTCGTAGTCGATGATCCCGCCCGGGTGCGCCACCCAGTCGCCGCCGACCATGTAGCGGTACTCGGTCTCCTGGCGGTAGGCGTCGCCCATGCCGCCGTGCCAGCCCGCCATGCCGGTGCCGTTCTTGACCGCGGCGACCAGCCCCTTGAGCGGTTCCTTCTCGATCGTGCCCATCGTCCAGATCTGCACCACCAGGTCGACCGTGCCCATGAGCGCGGCGTCGGCGTAGGGAGCCTGCGTGTCGGAGACGACCACATCGAAGGCGTTCGCGCGGAGCCACGGCACGAAGATGTCACGGCACTTCTCCGGCTCGTGTCCCTTCCAGCCGCCGTAGACGAAGAGCGCCTTCTTTTTCTCGGGGCGCTTCGGGAAGCCCGACGCCTGGGGCGCCGCGGCCCGCGACAGCGCGGGGAACGCGAGCGCGGCAGAGGCGGCGAGCTTGACGAAACCACGGCGCCCCGGGCGTGTCTGCGACATGTGGGCCTCCTCGGCAGAACGAGGGCCGAGCATACCCGACCCTCCCCTCTGGGCGTGCCGCTTCGGTCAGCTCGGCTCTTCCTCAGGCGGCCCCGGTTGCTCGGGCGCGGGTTTGCGACCCACGGCGTCGCGCAGCGCCTTGTTCCAGGCGGCGACCGCGGCGCACTCGCCCTCGAACTGGCCGAGGTACTCGAAACTGAAGTCCGGGTTCCCGCGGTAGTCCTCCGGGTCGAGCAGGTGGTCGGTGAGCATCGGGCGCTCTCCCTGTGCGTCCCAGGTCCGGTAGAGGTGATAGGTGGTGCCCTTCCCAGCGATCTTCTTCAGGAGCCTCTTGGCCGCGCACACCGGGTCGGTGCCCACGCCGCCCAAAGCCGAGCGCGGCGCTCCGGACATCTGGCCCTGGATCTCGGCGACGGTGGGCACGCCCGGCGCGGGCGAGCCCGTGCCGCGGTAGCGGCGCAGCGCGTCCGCCACCGAGAAGCGCGGCCCCTCCTGCACGACCGAGACGGGAAAGCAGGGCATGCCCCTGCGCCAGGCCGCCTGACACGGCGCGAGGTGCGCGAGCACGACCTGCTCGATGACACGGTCGATGGAGTCGCGGATCGGGGTGGCTCGCGCGCGTGCGGTCGCGCTCTGCCCCGCGGCGAGCGAAGGCAGCAGGAGGGCCAGCGTTGCCGGCCACGCACGCAGCGTCGGGCTCACGGCTGTCGCGCTCCCGTTGGCAACGCCCCCGCGGCCATTCTAGCGCGCGTCGCTCCGTCGAGCCACGAGCGCGAGCCGCCTCCATCCGCTCGGTGCGAATCGAGCGCGCGGGGTTCGCGCGAGGCTCGGGTAGAATGGCCGCTCTCTCGACCGGAGCCCACCGCATGAACCTGATTCTGGCCCTGCTGCTCGCCGCCACGCCGGTCCCCGCCACCAAGGCCGCTGCCCGGACCGCGCTCACCAAGGCCGACGTGCGCAAGAAACAGGCGGCCGCGGCAACGATCGAGTCGCACCGCCTCGATCTCGTCTCGCTCTCGGACCAGATCTGGGCCTTCGCCGAGACGGCGCTCCGCGAGACGCGCTCGGCCGCGCTGCTCGCCGACTACGCCCTGAAGCAGGGGTTCCGGGTCGAACGCGGGATCGCCGGTATGCCGACGGCGTTCGTCGCGAGCTACGGCCAGGGCAGCCCCGTGATCGCGGTGCTCGGCGAGTACGACGCGCTGCCGGGGCTCTCGCAGAAGGCCACGACGGAGAGGTTTCCGCTGCAGGACGGAGCGGCCGGCCACGGCTGCGGCCACAACCTGTTCGGCGCGGCGAGCCTCGGCGCGGCGCTGGCGGTCAAGGAGCTGATCGCGGCGGGCCGGCTCTCGGGCACGCTGCGCTTCTACGGCACGCCCGCGGAAGAGTCGGTCGGCGGCAAGGTCTACATGGCGCGCGACGGCGTCTTCAAGGACGTCGACGTGGCGCTCGCGTGGCACCCGGCGGACCGCACGCGCGCGGACATGCAGGGCGGCCAGGCGATCGTGGACATGATGGTCGAGTTCAAGGGCCGCGCCGCCCACGCCGCGGCGGATCCCTGGAACGGCCGCAGCGCCGTCGACGCGGTGGAGCTGTTCACCCACGCCGTGAACCTGATGCGCGAGCACGTGCGGCCGACGGTGCGCATGCACTACACGATCGCGGCGGGCGGCGACGTGCCGAACGTGATCCCCGAGATCGGCCGGGTGTGGATCTGGGCGCGCGACTTCGACCGCGCCGGCCTCGACGGGGTGCTCGAGCGGCTGCGCCGCGCCGCCGAAGGCGCTGCGCTCGCCGCCGGTGTCGAGAGCAAGGCCACGGTGCAGGCGGGCGACCTGGAGCTGCTGATCAACGAGACCGGCACACGGCTGCTCGACGCCAATCTCCGCTGGCTCGGCCCGGTCAGCTACACCCAGGAAGAGGAGACCTTCGCGCGCGCGCTCCAGGCCGCCTCGGGCGTCGAAGCGCGCGGCATGAATGGCTCGATCGGCCCGCTGGAAGGGCAGGAGCGCGAAGGCGGCTCGACGGACGTCGGCGACGTGAGCTGGGTGACCCCGACGCTGCACGTTTCCGTGACGACGACCCCGCGCGGGGTGCCGTGGCACGCGTGGCCCGTCGTGGCCGCGGGCGGCATGTCGATCGGGCACAAGGGCATGCTGCTGGCGGCGAAGACGCTCGCCGCCACGATGGTCGATCTCTTCGACGATCCCGCGGCCCGCGCCGCCGTGCGCGGCGAGTGGGAGAAGAAGACCCGCGGCTTCGTGTATCGGCCCTACATCCCCGACGGTCCGCCGCCGCTGCCGAAGGACTGAGCGGCAGCGCGGGCTCGACGCGCCGGGCCGTGGCCCGCTAGACTCTACTCCGGACCTACGCCGATGAGCCGCTATCTGAGCCAGGAGCTGCGGTCGCGCGGGTCGGCGCGCGTGATCGTCGTCCTGCGCGCCGCGATGGCAGCCGGCGCCGTCGCGTCGAAGGCCGAGAGCCGGCGCCTCGGGCCGCGCTTCCGCAACGGAGGCTCGTCGCTCGCGCTCGCCACGAGCCTGGGCGAGCGAGGCGAGGCCTTCCGCTTCTTCCCGCAGCTCGGCATCATGCTGGGTACGGTCGACCACGACGGGCTCGCCGCGTTGCGGGCCGACCACGACGTGGTCGCGGTCGTGGGCGCGCCGGCGCTCAGCCCGATCCGGCCGCGCGCGGTGCGGGCCGCGAAGCTCGAGTCGGCCCACACCTGGGGCCTCGAGCGCCTCGGCGCTCCCGCGCTGTGGGAGCGCGGGCTCACGGGTCGGGGCGTCCTCGTCGGTCACCTCGACACCGGCGTCGACGGCCGGCATCCGGCACTCGCCGGCGCGGTGGCGCACTTTGCCGAGTTCGACCTGATGGGCCGAGCGATCACGCCGCCGCCGAAGCCGCGCGACAGCGACCAGCATGGCACCCACACCGCCGCGACCATCGCGGGCCGGCCCGTGAGCGGCCGCCACGTCGGGATGGCGCCGGGGGCCCGGCTCGCGAGCGCGACCGTGATCGAGGGCGGTGATGCAGTCGCGCGCGTGCTCGGCGGCATGGACTGGGCGCTCGGCCTCGGCGTCCGCGTGCTCAGCCTGTCGCTCGGCTTCCGCGGCTACTGGCCCGACTTCCTCGCCGTCACGCGGATCCTGCGGCGCAAGGGCGTGCTTCCGGTGTTCGCGGTGGGGAACGAGTACGCGGGATCGAGCCGTTCTCCCGGGAACTACTCCCAGGCGCTTTCCGTGGGGGCTTGCGACACCCAGGGCCGCGTCGCCGAGTTCTCGTCGAGCCAGCGCTTCGACCGCAAGGCCGACCCCATCGTCCCCGACATGGTGGCGCCCGGCGTGAACATCGTGTCGGCGAAGCCCGGTGGGGGGTATCAAGCGATGGACGGAACCTCGATGGCGACGCCGCACGTAGCGGGCCTTGCGGCGCTGCTGCTCGAAGCGAAGCCCAAGGTCACGATCGGCCGGCTCGAAGCAGCCCTCCTCACCTCCTGCGCTCGGCCGAAGGGGATGTCCGCCGAGCGCGGCGGCCACGGGATCCCGGCCGGCGTCAAGGCGCTCGAGGCCTTGTGAGTTCGCCCCGGCGCCCCGCGAAGACGAAGGTCGATCCGGAGCTGCGCCGCCAGTTGACGCTCGCCTCGGCCGCGGAGGCCGCGCCGGTCGAGGCGGTGCTGCGGCTGCGCTCTACGCTTCGCTCCTCGCGCACGCCGGCGCCCGACGCCACCCGCATCCTCGCCGAGCGTGTGATGACGCGCGTGGCCGCGGAGGTTGGCGCGGCGGCGGGGGAGTACGACCTCAACGTCTTCCCGAACCTCGGCTACTGCGTGCTGTCGGCGCCGCCCGGATTCGTCGAGCGCGTGCTGCACCAGCCCGAGGTGGCCTCGGCGAGCGCCAACCGCCGCCGGGCCTGAGGCGGCGCGGGGGAGCGCCGCGAGGAGGCTGCGATGGCGACGCGTTCCGTGCCACGAAGGGCGGCGGCCGCTTCCCGGGCCCACGCCCGGCGCTCGTACGACGCGGGGGCCGCGCTCGCGGGCTTTGTGTTGCGCCAGCGTCGAGCGGCGCTCGCCGCAGCCGCGGCGGCGAAGCCGCGGCTGGGCCTGCTGATCGCCGAGGGCGACTCCTGGTTCGACTATCCCTTCTTCGACGCGCTCGGCTGTCTCGAGGCGCGCGGCTTCGAGATCGAGTCGGTCGCGCACAAGGGCGACACGCTCGAGGACATGGCCCACGACCCGGCCCAGGTCGACAAGCTGACGCGCGCTTTCGAGAAGGTAAAGGCCCGCGGGCAGAAACCGCGGGCGATTCTGCTCTCGGGCGGCGGCAACGACATCGCCGGCGACGAGTTCGCGCTGCTGCTCAACCACACGCGCTCCGGCCTGCCCAGGATCAACGCTACGGTGGTCCAGGGCATCGTCGACGAGCGGCTGCGGACGGCGATGGCGAGCCTGATCGGCGTCGTGACACGGCTCGCCGAGGCCCACTTCGGCGAGCGCGTCCGGGTCATCGTTCACGGCTACGACCACGCGATCCCGGACGGCCGTGGCTACCTCGGCGGGACCTGGATCCTGCCGGGCCCGTGGCTCGAGCCGGGGTTTCGGCGCAAGGGCTACGTGTTCGCGCGCGCGCGCGAGCGGGCCACGGCGCTGGCCGCGAATGCGGTCGTGGTGCGCGAGCTGATCGACCGCTACAACGAGATGCTCGCCCGGCTGGTGCGCGATCTCGCCAAGGAGGGGCTCGGGCACGTGCGCCATGTGGACCTGCGGGGGACGCTGTCGTGCGTGATGCCCAAGGCCTACCGTTCTGATTGGAACGACGAGCTGCACCCGACGCGGTCCGGCTTCGACAAGGTCGCCGCGCGCCTGGCGTCGGCGATTCATTAGGGGGGACGCTGCGTCGCGTCCCCCCTCTAACCCCCCCGCTCCGCTCGCTGGAATGAATCCAGCTCGCTCCGCAGCCTGTGGCCTGTTACATGAGCTCAGACGGAAATGGGTCGCCGGGACTTGAAGACGAGACCCAGGCCGAGCGCGACGAGCAGCAGCGGCCAGAGCGTCTCGAAGCGCATCCAGTGCGGCCAGTGGAGCCAGCCCAGGTTGTGCGCCAGCAGCAGGGCGCCGGCGACGACCAGCACCGAGCCGACGGCGAGCTGCGCCGAGGCGGTGTCGGCCGTGGCCTTGCGTGCCCCGGCCTCCAGCTGCTGGCCTGCGTCCCGTAGCGCCTCGAAGGCGCTGCCGGCAGCGTTGCCGGTACCGCTCCCGGCCACGGCGTCTTCCCGGGGCATGAGCGCCCAGCCTGCCAGGTACGCGAGTACCCCGAGCCCGTTGACGAAAGCCAGGAGCACGAACCCGAGCCGGGCCAGGACCGGGTCGACGTCCAGGTAGCGGCCGAACCCGGCGGCCACCCCCGCCAGGACGGCGTGCTTCGCGTCGCGCGTCAGCTTCCTCGGCAAGGCTCCTCCTCGCGGGCCCGCGCCTCCCGCACCAGCCTTTACGTGAAAGGCCGCCCCCGGGTTCGACGAAGTGGTGTAGCATCCGCGCCGACTCACGCCGCAGAGCTGTCCCCAGTCGTCCTTGGTCCCGCTGGCTGTCGGGTTCGCGGCCGAAGCCGCCTTTCGGGAGAGTGGGCATGCCCGTTGCGACGCCGGAGTGGTTCAACACCAGCCAGTACCCGGTCCCGCTGCTGATCCTGTTCGGCGTGGGCTGCTTCGGCTGGGTCGTGGCCTACGTCGCGATCGTCCGGAACGCGCTCAGCAACCAGTTCCTCGAGATCCCGGCCGGCGCGGTGGTCGCCAACATCGCGTGGGAGTTCGTGTGGGGCTTCCTGTACCCGAACGAGCTCGGCCGCTTCTTCTCCTGGGGATACCGCATCTGGTTCTTCTTCGACCTCGCGATCGTCTACCTGCTGTTCCGCTACGGCGATCGGCAGGTGGAGCTGCCGGAGCTGAAGGCCGTCTTCCGCCCCGCGTGTGTCTTCGGCATCGCGGCCTGGGGCGTGGGCATCTATTTCTTCGTAGGCGAGGGCTACGACACGGGGTACGGCGCCATCTCCGGCTACATCCTCAACACGATGATGTCGGCGCTCTACGTGGTGATCATCCTGCGCCACGGCCAGCTGGTCGACTTCTCGCTGGTGGTGGCGTGGAGCAAGATGCTCGGCACGGCGCTGCTCACCGTCTTCAACTTCATCGTCCAGCCGGGAAACCCCTACCTGCTGCTGCTCTGCCTGCTCACGCTCTGTCTCGATCTCCTCTACATCGGCCTCTTCTACGCGATCAAGACCGGTCGCGTGGCCGCCCTCGTCTCCGCGACGCGCGAGGAGGCCCGATGAGCCCCGAGCCCCTGATCAACACCGCGAAGTACTCGACCGCCGAACTGCTGTTCTTCGCGGCCGGCGGCCTCGCCTGGGCGCTCGCCTACATGGGCGTGCTGCGCGAGATCGTGCGCAACAAGTTCGTCGAGATCCCCGCCACGGCGGTCGCCGCCAACATCGCCTGGGAGTTCACGTGGGGGATCGTCTACCGCACCGACCTCGGATCGATCTTCGCCTGGGGCTACCGCCTCTGGTTCCTGCTCGACGTCTTCATCGTCTGGGGCTTGCTGCGCTACGGCGTGCGCCAGCTCGCGACGCCGAAGCTGCGCGAGTCCTTCCGCCTCGCCGTGGTCCTCGCGATCCTCGCCTTCAGCGGGACGCTCTACCTGCTCGTGCGCCAGGGCTACGACACCTCGACCGGCCTGGTCTCGGGCTACATGGCGACCCTGATGATGTCGGCGCTCTACATCCCGCAGTTCTTCCGTGAACGGGACCGTGCGCCCTACTCGCCGTTCGTCGCGTGGTGCAAGCTGCTCGGCAACGGCCTCGTGATCGGGTTTTGCGTCCTCGTCTACCCCGAGAATCGCTTCCTGCAGACGCTGTGCGCGGTGACGCTCCTGCTCGACGTGTACTACGTGTGGCTGTTCCACACGCGCCGGGTCGCGGCAGCTTCGGCCTGAATCGATGGCCACGCGCTTCTCGGACGACACCTTCCTCGACGAGATCAGGCAGAAGGTCGACACCAAGGCCGACGCGTGCGTGAGCCGCCTCTTCGCCGAGGGCGGCGCCGCGGGCTCGGCCGCCCTCTTCCGCCAGCTGACCTCGAACGAGGATCGCCTTCCCGACGATGCCCCCGAAGCGCTCCGCGAGTTCTTCGCCAGCACGCGCGCGTTGCCTCCCGGGGTCGACCTCGCCCGGATCCGGCGCGGCGAGCAGGTGTGGATGAAGAACGCCTTTCCGGCCGCGCTGGTGCTGCTCGCGAAGTCGCTGCCGGAGGGCTACGCGGCCAGGTCGTTCGGCGAGATCCTGAGCGTCTCGGCCGACCTCGAGCGGCATCCCTACCGGCGGCTCTTGGGCGTGCTGCAGATGGTCGTGAACGTGTCTACGCCGGGTGGCTTCGCCGAGACCGGCAAGGCGATCACGACCGCCCAGAAGATGCGGCTGTTGCACGCGGCGATCCGCTCGCACGTGTTGAAGCGGCTTCAGCCTCCCTTCGATGCCGCCCGCTACGGTCCGCCGATCAACCTCGAGGACATGCTCGCGACCGTGATGGGCTTCTCCTACCTGGTGATCGACGGCCTGCGGATCCTGGGTGCCGCGCTGCGGCCCGACCAGGAGGAGGACCTCTACTATCTGTGGCGCAGCTTCGCCCAGCTCGTCGGGATCCACCCCGAGGGGCGCCCGGAGAGCGGCGAGTACGTCCCGGCAAGTGTGGCCGAGGCGGCCGAGTTCTACGCGGCCTTCAAGCGGCGCCACTACGTCGGCCCCGCGGAGAACCCGAAGGGGGTCGTGCTCGCGCGCGACAACCTTCGCATGCTGCAGGACCTCATTCCGCGGGCGTGGCGAATCGTGGGCCTGGGCGTCGTGCCGCGGATCTACATGCAGGACCTGATCGGCGCCGAGGGCTGCGCGCGTGTCGGCATCGCGCCCGTCGTCGGCCACGGCCTGTTGAAAAAGGTCCTGCTCGCGCTCGTGCGCCTGTCACACCGCGTGATCGACGACGTGCCCGCGCGCATGGACGAGACGCTGAGCCGGCTGTTGTTCCAGGGCATGATCAACCGCAGCTGGCACGGCGAAGTGACGTTCCTGATCCCGGACACCCTCGCGGACGTCCGTAGGCTGGCGTAGAGCTTCGCCCGAAGCTACCCCTGGCTCGGCGGCAGTGATATGTTCGAGGCCATCGAGTCGATGGGGAGGTTGGTATGGCGCTGCGCATAAACGGTGAGGCCCCGAACTTCACGGCGGACACGACCCAGGGCCGGGTCACTTTTCACGAGTGGATGGGCGACGGCTGGGCGATCCTCTTCTCGCATCCCAAGGACTTCACGCCGGTCTGTACCACCGAGCTCGGCTACATGGCGTCGCTCAAGGGCGAGTTCGACAAGCGCAACACCAAAGTCCTCGGCCTGAGCGTCGACCCGGTGGACGACCACGTGCGCTGGTCGAAGGACATCGAGGAAACGCAGGGCCACGCGGTCACCTACCCGATGATCGGCGACCCCGAGCTGAAGGTCGCCAAGGCCTACGACATGCTGCCCGAGGAGGCCGGGAGCACGTCACAGGGGCGAACGGCCGCCGACAACGCCACGGTCCGCTCGGTGTTCGTGGTCGGGCCGGACAAGAAGATCAAGGCCATGCTCACCTACCCGATGAGCACCGGCCGGAACTTCGACGAGGTGGTGCGGATCCTCGACTCCTGCCAGCTCACCGCGAAGCACAAGGTGGCGACGCCCGTGAACTGGAAGCAGGGCGAGGACGTCATCATCGTGCCGGCGGTCTCGGACGCCGAGGCGAAGGAGAAGTTCCCGGGGGGCTGGAAGTCGCCGAAGCCCTACCTGCGGATCGTGCCGCAGCCGAAGTGATCCGCGCCGCCTGACGTCGTCGGCCGGCCGGGGGGCCGGGTGATCCGAGCCGGCCCGGTGATCCGGGTTCCGGAAACCGGACGGCCGTTTTCGGTCGGGCGGACCGTTCAGGGATGGCGGCAACCCGTCAACGCATTGACACGTCAGGGGGTTGCCGCCCCCGATACGCTCGGAACGCCTCTTGCACTATCCCTGGAGGGAGGGCGCGATGGGGCACCGGCCAGGATCGCTAATGCGGGCAGGCGGAGTGGCGCTGCTGATCCTCTCCGTCGCCACTCTTCGGGCGGAGAACAAGCCGCTTGTCCCGACCTTTGCCGTGGGCGTCGAAATCGTCAGCCTGAACCTGGTCGTGACCGATGCCAACGGCCGGCAGTTCCCCGACCTGGGCGCCGACGACATCGCCTTGTTCGAGGACGGTGTCCCCCAGCAGATCAGCCTGTTTGCCCAGGAGGAGTGGCCGATCCGCCTCTCGATCCTGCTCGACAGCTCGGGCTCGATGAGCAGCGCACTGCCCGTGGCCAAGCGCGCGGCGACGCGGCTCGTCCGCACGCTGCGCCCGGGAGACGAGGCCCAGGTGGCCCAGTTCAGCCGGAGCCTCGACGTGCTCCAGGAGTCCACGGACGACCACGACGCGCTCGAGCGGGCCATCGACCGGATCGCGCCCCAGGGCGAGACGGCCCTCTACAACGCGCTCTACGTCACGCTCAAGGACCTGGCGCGGCAGCGCAGCGACGACGACCTGGCCCGCCGCGCGATCATCGTGTTCTCGGACGGCGAGGACACGGCGTCGATGGTCGACGACGAGCAGCTTCTCGACCTCGCGCGCCGCGCGGGCGTCGTCGTCTACACGATCGGCCTGCTGACACCCCCGGTGGCCGGACGCCTCGTGGAGCCGCTGCCGACCTACATCCTGACCGCGCTCGCTCGCGAGACGGGTGGACGCGCGTTCTTCCCGAGGACGCTCACCGAGCTCGACGGGGCCTACGACCGGATCGCCCGGGAGCTGCGCACGCTCTACGGCGTCGGCTACGTGTCGCACAACCCGCGCCCGGACGGTGGCTGGCGGAGGATCGCGATCCGGACGCGCCTTGGCAACCTGCTGGTCCGCCACCGCTCCGGCTACTACGCGTCCTCCGGTCAGAGCCGCAGCGCGCTCCGGATCCTTCCCGCCAGCTCCCGCTAGGCCCGCAGGGGCGATCGCGAGGACGGAACGCGCCCTCGGCAGGATTTGCTCAAAAGCAGAAAAAGTTGCTCCAAATTCTGCTTTGAGGCAAAATCAGCCGGATGCAGGCCCGCTCGCTGGAACCCGTGATCCGCCAGGACCTGGCGGACAAGATGGTTTTCGTGGCCGGCCCGCGCCAGGTCGGCAAGACGACCCTGGCCCGTCGCGTCCTGGACGGCTGGGGCGAAGGCAGCTACCTGAGCTGGGACAGCCGCGAGGATCACCGGGAGATCAAGGCGGCCCGCTGGCCGAGTGGAAACGCCCTCGTCGTTCTCGACGAGCTGCACAAGTGGCGCGGCTGGAAGGGCTGGCTCAAGGGCGAGTTCGACCGCCACCGCGAGCACCTTCGCTTCCTGGTTACGGGGAGCGCTTCGAGAACCTCGTGGCGTCTTACCTCCTGAAGCTCTGCCACCACCTCGAGGACGCAGAAGGCCACACCGTGGCGCTCCACTACCTGCGCGACCGGGATGGCCACGAAGTCGACTTCCTGGTCACAACGGCGCGCAAGCCGTGGTTTGCCGTGGAGGTCAAGCTGAGCGAAACGCGGGTCGACCCGGCGCTCGTTCACTTCCGCGAGCGGCTGGCGATTCCGTGGGCCTACCAGGTCGTGCTGGAGAGCACGCGTGACTTTGTCGAGAACGGTGTCCGGGTGCTTCCCACCAGCCGGTTCCTGGGCGCACTGGTGTAGCCGAGGCGCGGGCGCGACCGGTCAGAACAGCGAGAGCTGCCTCCTCGAGCCCGAGACGTCTTCGAAGTCCTGGCCGAGGAGTAGCAGGACCGGCTCGGCGACCGCGCGCAGCTGGCGGTCGACGTAGTGTTCGTAGTCGATCGCGTTGCGCCGCTCGATCGCCGGCTCGGGACCGTCGGTGGTGATGACGTAGGCCACGCGGCCCCGCGTCTTGCCTGGCATCTTGCGCGCCGCCGCTACGTGGGGGGGTGTCGTGGCGGTGTAGGCCGAAGGCGCCTTGCGCAGCGCCTTTCGATAGACCAAGAGCTCGTCGAGCTGGCCGGCGCGCAGCTCCGCGACGACCTCGCGCAGGTACTCGAGCACGGGCCGGTCGCTGAAGAGACGGGCATACAGCTCACGCTGGACCTCCTTCGCAAGCTCCGTCCAGTCGCCCCGCACGGCCTCCATCCCCGTGAAGACGACGCGCCCGCAGCCGGGACCCTCGACGAGGCCGGCGTAGCGCTTGCGCGCGCCCGCGGTGCCATGGCGCACGGCCGGGAGACACAGCCGCAGGTAGAGCCGGTCGAAGACTAGATCGAGACGGCTCGTCACGCGCCAGCGCTCCTCGATGTGGTCGGCGAGCTCGCGGTTCAAGGAGGCGGCGAGCGTCTCGCCCACGGCGCGCGCGGCGGCAGCGTCCACGGCGCCGGTCTCGACAAACAGGCTGTCGGTGTCGCCGTACAGCACGCGCCGGCCCGCGGCCTCGATCCGTGCCTGGCACCAGAGCAGCAGCTCGCGCCCGAAGCCGGTGATCGCGTTCGCGAGGCGTGGGTCGAAGAAGCGGCAGGCCGGCGTGCCGAGGACTCCGTAGAAGGAGTTCATCAGGATCTTGATCGCGTGGCTCTTCACGCTGTCGCCGGCCCGGCGCGCCTCTTCGCGCCGTGGCATGAGCTCGTCGAGCATCTCGCTCAGGATGCCCTTGCGCCGAGCGAAGGCGGCGCCGTTCGGGGCCACGATCGGATCCGGGTCCGCCTGGCCAGCCTCGGGCCGGACGAGGTTCAGGGGATCGATCTCGAAGGTACGGATGAGGCTCGGGTAGAGGCTCTTGAAGTCGAGCACGACGACGTTCCGGTAGAGGCCGGGCGCGGGCTCGAGGACATGCCCTCCCGCTTGAGGCTCTACGATCTCGCTCCCTGCGCGGACGCTCGGCGCCACGACTCGACGCTGCCCGAGGGCCGACAGGTAGAGGAAGTCGAAGGCGGCGATCGAGGACGCGACGCGATCGAGGGGGAGGCCGGTCAGGCGGCTTCTCTCGACCGCGAGCTCGACGAGCCGCAGGCGCTCGAGGATCTCGAGGGCGAGGCGCGCGTCGGTGCGGTTGTAGAGCACCAGGCGCTCCCGGTCCTCCTCGAACAGGCGCAGGATCTCCTCCGCACGGCCGTGGCCGGCGAGCGTCTTGCCCTCGCCCAGGACCGCGCGCGCGACGGCATCGAGGCCGTAGTCGTCCATCCGCACGAAGGCGCCGCGCAGGAGGTGAATCCCGTCGAGCACCACGCGGCCGGGCACGCTCGCCTGACGTGCGCCGCGCGTCCCGCCCATGGGGCGCAGCCTGAGCGTCCCCGGCCCGCGGCCCAGCTCCAGCGGGATGCGCTCGGCGCTCGCCAGCCGATCGAGCACGGACAGGTCGAAGTCCACGACGTTCCAGCCCGTGAGCATGTCGGGGTCCAGCTCGCGCACGCGGGCGCAGAATCCCGCGAGCAGGTCACGCTGCGTCGCGAAGGGCCGCGCGCCGTCCGGACAGAGCCGGCCTTGCGCGGTCAGCAAGAGCACCTCCGACGCGCCGCAGCCGTGAAGGCCGATCGCGAGCAGGCGGCGTGCGGCGGGATCGGTCTCGATGTCGAGGGACAGCACGCGCAGAGTGGGCGTCCAGTCGGCGGGGCCGAGCTCGGGATCGTCGAAGACGACGCCGACTCCAGGGGCCTCGCGGCCCTCGCCACGGATCTCGACGGAGCCGCGGACGCCGCGGTCGATCAGGTGGCGCATCGCGAAGCGGACGTCGGCCTCGTACGTCGGGATGCCCGTCTGCGTCAGGCGATCGCGCAACCGTGGAGTGTCGGCGGGCTCCGCGAGCTCGATGCGCACGACGGGCCGCCCCACGATAGTGACCTGGTCGGTGGGGGACTGCCGTAGCGCACCTTTCGCCTTCGCCCGGTCGGCGTCAGTTGTCTCGACGTAGAAGCGCGGCACCAGCCGGCCTTTGCGCACGAGGAACGCGCGCCCGTCCTCGAGCCGCCCGAACAAATGCAGGACGGGAGTGCCGGACAGGACGCGGTAGGTCGGCTGCAGAATGAAGCCGCGGAACGCGGGCATGGTGGCGCCGCCTGGGGCGTTTCGTCCGAGGCTACGGCAGCTCGGCGAGGAGCGCCCGTGCGGCCACGAGGTCGCCGGTCGCGTGGCCTTCGCTGAAGCGCGCCAGCACGAGGCCGAGCGCCGCGCGGACCCCTTCAGGCTGGCCCTCGTACTTGCGCAGGCGCGCGAGGCTCGCCGCCGCGCGCAGCTCGAGCGACAGCGCCTGCTGGCTCACGGCGATCTCGCCCGCGCGCGCGAACGCCGCCGCCGCCTCGCTCCGCGCCGCTGCGAGCCCGGCTCCAGCGCCGGCCGCGGCCAGCGCCAGCTCGCCCGAGAGCCGCAGCAGCTCGGCCTGCCACCAGATCTCGTCGGTCTCCGCCACGATCGTGAGCGCTTCAGCGACCGAAGCCCGCGCCTCGGTAAAGCGCCGGCGCCGCGCGTGCCCGAGCGCGACGAGCCACAGCATGAACTGCACGTTCAGGACCGCGCCCGAGCCGCGGTAGAAGCCGAGGCTCGACGCGACGCGCTCGAAGTCCTCGTCGCTCGCAGGCGATGCCTCCGCCTCGCGCGGACGTGGGGCGTGCCAGGCCGGGACGAGCGACGCCTCCTGGTCGAGCGCCCAGCCCAGCATCCCGGCGCCGAGAGGGGCGAAGAAGAGGCCGTGCTCTTCCGACAGCTTCACGAGGGCCCGCGCGCTCTCCGCGGCGCGCGCCGCCTCACCGCGATGGATGTGGGCCCAGGTGACGTAGTAGAGCGCGAAGGCCAGGCTCAGCGGGTGGCCGAGCTTGCGGGCTTTCTGCGCAGTGCCTTGGGCCCGTTCGAGGGCCGCGTCGGGGCGGCCGAGCAGCCACAGGGGCATGACGGAGAACCCCGGCGTGACGACGCCCAGCTCCATCCCGGTGTGGTAGCTGGGGGCCCGGCCGGGATCGGCGTCGTCCGTGGCCATCCCCAGCTCGAGGTGCTGGAGCGAGGCCTCGAGCGCGCCGATGTCGGCGAGCGTACACCCGAGCGCGTAGTGACCGTCGAGGACCGAGAGCGTGTCGCCCCGCTCCCGGGCCGCCTCGTGGAGCGCCCGTGCCCGTTCATGTGCGACGCCGAGGCGACCGCAGACGAGGTGGAAAGCCCAGAGCCCGTGGTGTACGAAGAAGGTCTCCGCGGAGCGGCCCGCGCGGTCGCACAGCTCCTGTGCGCGGAGGTACGCCGCCTCGGTCTCGGGCGAGGTGTAGCCCGAAACGCTCGGGAGCAGCCCGCACAGGCCCATCTGCAGGCCGAGCTCGCGCCCGTCGCGCTCGGCGCTCTCGGGGAACGTGAGCAGCAGATCGACCGCCCGCCGCAGGTTGGCCACGGCCTCGCGGCTCGCGAAGCGCTCGCCCGCGCGGCCCGCGGCCCGCGCCCACCACTCGATCGCGGCGGGGGCATGGCCGGCTTCCGTGTGGTGGTGTGCCACGAGGTGGGGCTGCGCCGCCGCCGTGTCGGGAAACCTCTCCTCGAGCGCGCGCGCGATCTTCTCGTGGTACTGCTGGCGCGTCGTCTTGAGCAGCGAGGCGTAGGCCGCCTCCTGCACGAGCCCGTGCTTGAAGAGGTACGCGGAGGCCGGGGCGGGTCCGCGCGGCTGGAGCAGGCCCGAGTCCACCAGGCGCTCGAGCTCGCCGCGCAGCGCGTCGGCCGAGAGCGGCGAGACGGCATCGAGCCAGGGCAGCGGGAACTCGCGCCCCAACACGGAGGCGAGCTGGGCCGTGCCCTTCACGGGGCCCAGCCGGTCGAGCCGCGCGGCGAGCGACTCTTGCAGCGTGGCCGGCACGAACGTGGCGAGCGCCTCGACCGAGGGCCGCTTTCCCTCGCCGTCCGCCGCCGCGGCGTCGCAGATCGCCCGCGTCAGCTCCTCGGCGAAGAGCGGGATGCCGTCCGTACGGCTCAATACCTGCTCCACGATCGCGGCGGGCAGCCCGCCGCGTCCGGCCACGCGCTCGACGAGCCGCTCCGTTTGCAGACGAGAGAGGCGGCGCAATGCGAGGCGCGTCACGTGCTCTTCTGCCGCCCACGCCGGGCTCGCGCCCGGGCGGGCGGTCGCGATCACGAACACCGGCGCGCTCGTCGACTGGCGGACGAGCGCGTCGAGCACTTCGTCGCTCGACGGATCCAGCCAGTGCAGGTCTTCGACCACGAGCACGACGGGACCGCGGGCGGCAGCGGCCAGCACGAGCTGCAGCAGCGCCTCGAGCGTTTTCTGCTTGCGCTTCTGCGGGGTCAGCTCGAGCGGCGAGCGGGCCTCGTCGGGAGGCAGCGACAGCGCCAGGATCATCAGGTCCACGGTGTCCCGCGTCGCTCCGACAGGCTCGAGCGCCTTCGCGAGCCTCTCGCGCTTCGCCTCGGGCGTCAGCGCGCCCTCGAGCCCCGCCAGGCGGGACAGCATTTCCGTGATCGGGTGGAGCGCGTCGTTGGTGTGGTAAGGCGAGGAGCGGCATTCCAGCAGCAGGTGTGGCCGCTCGCGCAGCCGCTCGTACAGCTCGTAAAGCAGGCGCGACTTGCCGATGCCGGGCTCGCCGGTCACGAGCACCGCCTGCCCCTGCCCCTCCCGGGCGAGCTCGAAGCGCGCCACCACGAGCGCCAGGTCCTCCTCGCGCCCCACGAAGGGGGTGAGCGCCGCGCGCGACATCCCGCTCGATTCCGCCGCACTCTCGCGCAGGACCCGGGCCACCGCCACGGGACGGCTGAGCCCGGGCAGCGACTGCTCACCGGCGTGCTCGAGGTCGAAGAGCCGCTCCACGAGCGGCCGCGTGTCCGAGCTCACGACGACGGATCCTGGCTGGGCGCTCTCGAGCAGGCGCGCGGCGATCGCCGGGGCGTTGCCGACGAGTCCCGGCCCCGAAGAGCGCGCGTCACCCGCCACCATCAGGCCGGTGTGGACGGCGGCGCGCGGCTGCAGCGGTGCGCCGGCGCCGCCGCGAGGGGCGTCGCTCCGCGAGAGCGCGGCGACGATCGCCAGCCCGGCGCGCACGGCGCGCTGCGCGTCGTGCTCGTGCGCCAGCGGGTAGCCGAAGTAGGCGACGAGGCGGCCCTCCTCGACCTTGGCGATGTGGCCCTCGAGACCGCGCACGATGCCGGCGCCGATCTCGTGGCAGCGCGAGAGCACCTCGCGGAGCTCCTCCGGCTCGAGCCCCTCGGAGAGCGACAGGATCTCGGCCAGGTCGCACGCGAGCACCGTCACGAAGCGGCGCTCTCCGGTCGAGCGTGTCATGGCCGGCGCCGGCGCGTGCGTGCCGGCGCCGCGCGCCGCCGACGAGCCGGGTTGGACGAGCGTGTCGGCGCTCGAGGCGCCCAGCCGGCCGTCTCGCACCGCGCGCAGCTCGTCGAGGAGCGCGGCCATCGTGCGCTGGCGTCCGCCGGGCGAGCGGTCGAGCGCGCGCACGATAACGGCCTCGAGGTCGGGCGGAACGCTGGTCCAGTGGCTCGGCGGTGTCGGATCGGCGTGCAGCACGGCATCGAGCACCTGCTCGCGGTGCTCGCCGGAGAATGGCAGGCGCCCGGTCAGCATCTCGTACAGGACGACGCCGAGCGACCAGACGTCCGTGAGGTGGTCGACGCGTGAGCCGCGCACCTGCTCGGGTGACATGTAGGCCGGCGTCCCGAGCGTCGTCCCGGCGTCGGTCAGGCGCACGTCCTCGACTTTCGCCAGGCCGAAGTCCAGCACCTTGACGCGCCCCTCGGGCGTCACCATCAGGTTGGCGGGCTTCACGTCGCGGTGCACGATGCCGTTCGCATGAGCGCGCGCGAGACCCTCGGCCGCCTGCAGCGCGAGCTCAATCGCCTGCCCAACCGGGATCGAGCCGCGCCGCGCGAGGTGCGCCGCGATCGTCTCGCCCTCGTAGAAGGCCATCACGATGTAGAGCTGGCCGTCCGGCGTCTCCTCGATCGCGTGGATCGTCGCGATCGAGGGGTGGTCGAGCGCGGAGGCCGCGCGCGCCTCGGCGATGAAGCGCTGCTTCGCCCGCTCGCTCGCCACGAGGTGGGAAGACAGGAACTTGAGCGCCACCTGGCGGCCCAGCTTGCGGTCCCGCGCCTTGTAGACGACGCCCATGCCGCCGGCGCCGAGGCGCTCTTCGACCTCGTAGTGGCCGATCGTCTGACCGATCATCGGAGGCTCCGAAGGGTACGCTAGCGAGCGTCGCCCGGCAACGGGCACTTTGCCGCTCTTCGGCTGGCCCGGCTCGGCTAGTCTGACAGCAGGCGCGACAGCAGCTCCTTGGCGATTTTTGCGGCCACTCTCGCGGTGGCCCCGTCCGCGTCCTGCACCGGATTGAGCTCCACCACGTCGGCTCCGACGATGCGGCCCCGCAGCCGCTGCACCACGCTGATCACGTCGCGCGTGGAGAGGCCTCCCGGTTCGGGGTGCGACACGCCGGGGGCGAAAGCCGGGTCGAGGCCGTCGAGGTCGACCGAGACATAGACGGGGCCGTCGGCCTTCACCACGAGGTCGGGCCGGAAGTCTTTCATCTCGACGAGCTCGACACCGAAGCGCGCCACCTGCGCACGCTGCGGTGCGTTCAGCGTCCGGATGCCGATCTGCACCAGCCGGCTCACGAGCTTCTCCTCCATGATCCGCGCGAAGGGACAGGCGTGAGACAGCCGGTCGCCCTCGAACTCGTCGTAGAGGTCGGGATGGGCGTCGAAGTGCACGAGTGTGAGGCCGGGATGACGCGCCGCCTGGGCGCGCACGACCGGGTAGCTGATCGCGTGATCGCCGCCGAGCGCGAGGACGCGCGCGCCGGTCGCTGCGATCGCCGCTATGCCGCGCTCGATGGCCGAAAACGCCGCGGGGCCATCCGAGATGTCGAGGTCACCGGCGTCCTTGAAGCGCGCGTCCGTGCCGAGATCGAGCCCCGATTCGGTGGAGAGATTCGAGGAAGGCGAACGCATCGCCGTCCGGATCAGAGGCGGGGCGCCTGCGGCGCCCCGCAGAAGGGAGGAGTGCTCGTCCCAGGGCACGCCGACCAGAGCGACCTCGGCCACGACGCAGAGGGTAGCCGAAGTTACGGCGCCCAGAGCTTGACGGTGGGCAGGCCGAGACGTCCCGCGCACAGGTGGGCCAGGAACGTCACGCCCCAGACCGCCGCCTCTACCCACGGTCGGTCGAGCCGCAGGGCGAGATGCCGCAGCCAGGCGATCCGCCTCAGGGCCGCCACGCCACCCGCGGCACCCGCCGCGTAGTACGCGGGAAAGATGTAGCGGTCGGCGCGCCGGTCGGACAGGCTGAAGAGGCCGACGTAGAGCACGACGACGCAGCTGGCGAAGGCGAGTCCGGCTCGACTCCCGGCCTCCGCTCGCCAACGTGCGGCCGCTTCCGGCGCAGCGCTCCGGCGCGCGTACCAGAGCGAAGCCACGAATGCCAGGCTCCACGGGAGCGCGAACCAGACCACACGCCCGAGGTAGAAGGCCAGGTTGTAGAGCTTGCCGACGAGCCAGGAGCCCGCGCCTGTCGTCGCCGCGACGCCCAACTGTCGGTTCAGGTAGAAGGACCAGAACGGCTCGCCGGTCGCCTGGCGATACAGCGACTCGTAGGCCACGGCCGTCGCTGCAATGGCCACAACTCCCGCCGCGATCCCGAACCAGGCCGCGCGCTCCGCAGGCGCTCGTTCCCCGGGCACGACGCGGCGCGTAAAGAGCCACAGCACGCAGAGAACCGGACCGAACACGGCGAGCACGCCCTTCACGAGCAGCAGAGCCACGAGGCCCGCAACCGTGGCCAGCGCCCAGCGCGGCCGCTCGCGGGCGCGCTCCGTGCCGTAGAGCGCCGCGAGCAGGCACAGCAGCACGGCCAGCTCGTGGTTCGCGCGGATCCGGAACGTGAAGGCGATCGGCAGGAGCTGGATCAGCCATCCGAGCGCGCGCGCCTCGAGCCCCGGCACGAGCGTCGCCGTCAGGCGCTGCAGCAGCACGATCGCGAGCACCTGGTAGACCGCGTTCATGGCGTAGGCCGCCTGCGCGGCCGGGTACCCGAGCCTTCCCAAGAGCGCCGCCGGAATGAAGAGACCCACCGGATGCTCGCGGAAGAGGCCGCCCATGAACCAGCCCGGCGGGAACTCGGGGGCGATCCAGCCCTGGGGTGGAGCCTTCGCCATTCGGGCCGAGATCTCCGCGTAGAGGCGCGAGTCCGGATCGCGCGCGTGGTAGTCGACGGCCGCGAGCGCGGCCCAGCCCGCCGCGAGGACAAGAACCCAAGCCAGCGCGCCGCGCGAGAGTATGGTGCTCACCTGGAGGGGCCGTGTGTGTCGCGGATCGGGCTGCGGGTCGCGGGAATCACGGCTGATTCTACGTGTTGCACATCCCGGGCTAGAGTAGAGGGCGCGGGTTCGCGCAGGACCCGGGCACAGGAGGAACGCCGATGGAAAGGGTCTTCGTGCGAAACGCGGTGGCGGCCGTGCTGACCGTGGCCGTCTCGTCCTTCGTCGAGGCCGGGGTCAAGACCGAGGAGAAGACCCGAGTCCAGCTCGGTGGTCCGCTCGGCGGGCTTTTGGGTATGTTCGGCGGCGGCAAGGCCGCCAAGGACGGCATCGTCACGACGACCGCCGTGGTCGGCGAGCGTCGGCTGACCAAAGGCGGCGACGCGGGGCAGATCGTCGACCTCGCCGAGGAGAAGGTCTACGACCTCGATCTGAAGAAAAAGACCTACACGGTCACTACCTTCGCCGAGCTCAAGCAGCGCTTCGAGGAAGAGCGCGCGAAGGCCGAGAAAGAGGCCCAGAAGGCGCGTGAGCAGCAGGCCCAGAAGCAGCCGGGGCAGGACGCCGAGGCGAAGGAGTTCCAGGTCGACTTCGAGGTCTCCCGGACCGCCGAGAAGCGCGAGATCGCCGGCCACGAGGCACGCCTCGTCATCCTCCGGGCCACCGTGCACGAGAAGGGGCGCTCGGTCCAGCAGGCCGGGGGGCTGCTCTTCAGGAACGACCTCTGGCTCGCGCCAAAGCTCTTGGAGCTCGACGAGCTTCAGGCCTGGAACCGGCGCTACGCGCAGAAGATGGCCGAGGTCTACGGCGTCGCGGCCGGCGGCGCCTCGGTCCAACACATGGCGACGCTCTTCGCGATGTACCCGGGCGCTCCGCAGGCGATGCAGAAGCTGCGGGCCGAGACCGAGAAGGTCGACCTGGACGGGACGGCGGTCTCCACGACGCTCATTCTCACCGCCATCAAGAGCGCCGAGCAGGTCGCCGCCGCGGAGAAGGAAGGGCAGAAGGCCGATACCGGAATCGGCGGCTTCCTGGCCAAGCAGATGTTCAAGAAGGCCGCCGGCGACCCGGCCGATCCGCGCACCATGCTGCTCACTTCGGCGCACGAGCTGCTGCGGGTGACGAAGGACGCGGCGGCCGCGGACGTGGCGCTGCCTTCGGGCCTCAAGCCGAAGTGAGTCGATGCAGGCCGGCCTCCATCAGGAAGCGGGGGCCCGCGCGCAGCAGGCGTCGCTTGAGGCCGACGTAGCCCTGCTTCCCCAGCACCAGATCGCCCAGGACGCGCCGGATGGCCTCGCTCTTCGCGGCGAACGCGATCATGCGGCGCGTGAAGCCCGGTGCGTAGAAGCGGTCGCGGAGGGCCGCGGCCATGAGCAGCTCCCGCCCGAAGTCCTCGAGGGCGCGCTCCGGATAGCGCGAAGGGGAGCCCTCGACCCGCAGCGTGTCGGCGAGCAAAAGCGCGGAGCGCAGGGCGTAGTGAATGCCCTCGCCCGTGATCGGGTCGGCCAGGGCGGCAGCATCGCCGACCAGGGCGAAGTGCTTTCCCGCAATCTCCAGGATCGAGCCCGGGTCGGCGGAGGGCGAGGGGATCGTGTGGGCGTAACGTCCCGCTTCCTCATCGACGAGGGCGGGGAAGTGTCTCGATACCTCCGCTTCGAGTCGACCGAGGAGCTGCCGCGTGGGAACGGAGGCCAGAGGCGCGTCGATTCCGACACCCACGTGATCGGGCCGGGGGAAGAGCCACAGGTAGCCCGGGGAATCCGGCGTGAAACGCACGAGCATCGGCGCCGTGCCTCGGGCAAACCAGCCGACGGCCATGTGCAGTCGGGCCGGCGGTGTCGGCGCCAGGAAGCTGCGGCGCACGAGACTAGAGGCGCCGTCGGCGCCGACGATCAGATCGAAGCGTTCGTCGCGGCCGGCGCTGGTGCGCACGCGGCCGGCCGCTTCGAGCTCCACCGCCCGTTCGGCCACGTGGACCGCTCCCGCTTCGGTCGCACGGCGGAGCAGCCACGCGTCCAGCTCGCGACGTGAGGCCACGGCCACGGGCCGTGACAGCGGCACGTCCACCGATTCGCCCAGGCCCGACTCGAAGCGGCAGGCTTCGACGAAGCGAGCCGGCAGCGGATCGTCCGAAGGGGAGGGCGGCAGCAGGGCCAGGGCCTTGCCGGTGACACCGCCGCCGCACGGCTTCTCGCGCGGGTGCGAGGCATCGAAGACCGTGACGGCGGCGCCGTCGCGCGCCAGTTGGTAGGAGAGCAACGACCCCGCCGGGCCCGCTCCCACCACCGCGACCCTCACAGGTCGCCGAGTCTACCAGAGCCGCGGGCTCACGCTTTGCCGGCCCCGTCGTGGGTTATCCTCGGCTCATGCGCAGAACTCGACGGCCGCTCGCCGTGCCGGCGTCCGCGCTGGCGCTCGGTCTCCTGCTTCCCGTGGCCTCGGCGGCCCAGGGGCAGAAGCCCGACTTCTCCGGAAGCTACAGCTTCGTGCAGAAGCGCAGCCACGACCTGCAGGAGGCGATCGCGCGGTCGGTCGGGCCTGCGCAGACGGTCGGGAGCAAGAAGTCCGAGCTGGTCCGCGTCTGGATCCGGAGCTGGCTGGAGGGCCTCGTCACCGATCCCGACAGGCGCATCCTGACGATCGAGCACGACGCGGCCGCGTTCAAGTCCGGCACGGGCGACGAGGTCAACAGCTATTACTTCGGCCGCGAGGCGACGAGCCAGGGCCCGGGCGGCGGCAACCTCAAGGTGAACGTGAGCTGGAAGGACAACCAGATCGTCACCGAGGAGCGGGAGGCCAAGGGCAAGGGCCGCATCACTGCCGTGTACACGCTACTACCCGACAGCAAGACGCTGCTCGTGGCCTGGCGGCTCGAGCACGAGTCGCTGCTCCAGCCGCTCGACGTGCGTCTCGCTTTCGAGAGGGCGGTTCCGTAGACAGATCGATCCCTGTTGACCCCCGGCGAGCGATCCGCCTAGACTCGCGCCCATCCAGATACCTGAACGGGCGTCGGCCGTGGGGCGTACTCGCGGCCGGCAGCCCTCATCGGAGGTCCAGCATGGCGCGAGACAAGGTCGGGCCGATGGTCGCAACGTTCGTGTTCGCCTGGGCCGCCATGGCGGAGGCGGAGGGCGCCGGCAGCATCGTGGGGCGCGTCACGAAGACCGACGGGACCGGGCTCGGGGGCGTGACCGTCTCCCTGAGCGAGCGGGGCAGCGCCGATCTGACGGCGTCGAACGGCAGCTTCAGCTTCCGGGAGGTCCCCGCGGGGAGCTACACGCTCGTGCTGTCCCTGGGGAGCAACACCTTCACCCGTGACAACGTCGCCGTCACTGCGGGAGCGAGCGTGGACGTGCCGATCGAGGTGAGCTGGGACGTGGGCTTCGCCGAGACGCTGACGGTGGAGGGGGCCTCGCGCCGGCGCGAGCGGATCGTCGAGGCGCCGGCGGCGGTGACGTCGGTGAGCGAGGAGCAGATCGAGCGCGAGGCGGCCCATGGCCAGCTCCCCAAGCTGCTGGAGTTCACGCCGGGGGCCGAGGTGACCCAGAGCGGCATCTACGACTTCAACTTCAACACCCGAGGCTTCAACAGCTCGCTCAACCGCCGCGTCGCCACGCTCGTCGACGGACGCGACCCCTCGATCCCGTTCCTCTCCGCGCAGGACTGGGCCAGCGTCTCCTATCCCCTCGACGACATGGCGGCGCTCGAGTTCGTGCGGGGCCCGAGCGCGGCTCTCTACGGCGCCAACGCGTCGAGCGGCGTGATCGCGATCACGACGAAGTCGCCCCGCGACAGCCAGGGCGGGAAGCTCCGCCTCACCGGCGGCGAGCTCGCCACGTTCCACGGCGACCTGCGCTACGCGACGGGCTTAGGCGGCGAGTGGTACGCGAAGCTGGTGGGCGGCATGCGCCGCAGCGACGACTTCACGCTCTCGCGCAACGGCAAGGCGGAGTACTCGGTTCCCTGCAACGCCGCCGCGGGAATCCGGACCGATTGCCTGCCGCAGGAGGCGGTGCCGATCCAGCGAGAGGACCGCGAGGTCTACTTCGGGGGCCTGCGCCTCGACAAGCACTTCTCCGCCGGGGCCAACGTCCTCACGTTCGAGGGCGGATGGTCGAAGGTCGAGGGCCCGGTGCTCCAGACCGGCATCGGCAGGGTGCAGGTGCTCGAGGCCGAGCGGCCGTGGGCCCGCGCCAGCTTCACGACCGGGCACTTCAACCTGCTCGGTTACTACAACCACCGGGACGCGCCCCGCCAGCTCGCGCTCGGCGCGGGGACCAACCTCGCGCTCGACGAGGACAAGCTGCACTTCGAGGGGCAAGGGCACTGGAGCTTCGCCGAGGACAAGGCCCGCGTGGTGCTGGGCGGCTCGTGGTCAGAGGACAAGATCGACAGCTTCGATCCCGCGCTGAGCGCCCAGACGCTGCTCTTCGAGCCGGTGGAGGCCGACTTCGAAGCCGTCTACGGCCAGCTCGACTGGAACCTGACGGAGCGGCTGAAGCTGGTCGCGGCCGGGCGCTACGACCGAAGCTCGCTCTTCGACTCGCGCTTCTCGCCCAAGGGCTCGCTCGTCTACAGCTTCAACCCCAGCCACGCGCTGCGGCTGACCTACAACGAGGGCTTCCAGGTTCCCAACTACTCCGAGTTCTTCCTCCAGGCGAACGCCGCCCCTCCCGCCAGCCTGCAGCCCTTCGAGGCCCTCTGCGCCCCCGCGGGCGTCCAGTGCGGCTTCACGCCCGGCCCCACGCGCGTGCTGGCGCTCGGGAACAAGGACCTGCTGGTCGAAGAGGTGCGGACGTTCGAGGTCGGCTACACGGGAATCTTCGGCCGGAGGGCCTTCCTGACGCTCGACTACTACAGAAGCCGCAACGAGCGGTTCATCACCGACCTCTTGCCTCAGCTCGGCACGCCCCTCGGACGCATCAACGACGACTTCGGCCCTTACGCCCCGCCCGCTGCGCTGCCGGCCGCAAACGCCGCGGCGCTCATGGCCGCGCTACAGCGGGCGCTCGGGCCGAGCTACGCGATCCTTTCGAACAACCTCGACGGCCGGCCGATCCTGGCCGCCGCCTCCTACACCAACTTCGGCGACGTGGACACGCAGGGGCTGGACCTGGGCCTGCGCCTCTACTTGAAGGACCACTGGCAGGCCGCCTTCAACTACTCGTGGTTCGACTTCGAGGTGAAGCAACAGCTCCCAGGCTTCGCCTCGCTCTTGCTTCCCAACTCGCCGGAGCACAAGCTCGCTGCGAGCCTCGGCTACGTGGTCAAGCGTTGGGACGCGAGTGCCAGCCTGCGCTGGGTGGACGCGTTCCGCTGGGGCGTGGGGCCGTTCCAGGGGGACGTGCCCTCGTACACGGTCGTCGACCTCAACGGCAACGTGCGCGTCGGCGAGCGCCTGTCCTTCGGGCTGAGCGTCGCCAACCTGTTCGACGAGGCGCACTGGGAGTCGTTCGGCGGCGACATCCTCGGCCGGCGGGCGCTCGTCCACGCGGCGTTCGGCTGGTAGCGGCGCGTGATCGTCCGCAGCCCGCACGCGGACGTCTCGATCCCAGAGACGGCCCTCACCCCGTTCCTGCTTGCGCGGTGTGAGGGCCGCGGCGAGAAGCCCGCCTTCGTCGACGGGCCCTCGGGACGCACGCTGACCCACGCCCAGTGGGCGGCGGCCGTGCGGCGCGGTGCTTGCGGCCTCGCGCGGCGCGGCTTCTCCAAGGGCGACGTGCTCGCGATCTACAGCCCGAACCTCCCCGAGTACGCGATCGCCTTCCACGCCGCCGCCCTCGTCGGCGGCGTCGTGACCACGGTCAACCCGCTCTACACCGCCGACGAGCTCTGCTTCCAGCTCGGGGACGCGGGGGCGCGCTTCCTCGTCACGGTGCCGCCGCTCGCCGACAAGGCTCGCGAGGCGGCCGGCCGCAGCGGGGTCCGCGAGGTCTTCGTGTTCGGCGAGGCCGAGGGGGCGACGCCTTTCGCCGCGCTGCTGGAGACGGGCGGCGACGCCCCGGCGGTCGCGATCGACCCTGCGAACGACGTGCTGTGTCTTCCCTACTCGAGCGGCACCACCGGCCTGCCGAAGGGCGTGATGCTCACGCACCGCAACGTGCTCGGCAACATGCTCCAGAGCGAGCGGGCCCTCGACTACCTGGGCGCCGACGACGTCGTCGCCGGCGTGCTCCCGTTCTTCCACTCCTACGGCCTGGTGCTGATCCTGAACGGCGTGCTGCACCGGGGCCAGACCGCGATCACGCTGCCGCGCTTCGATCTCGAGGTGTTCCTGGAGCTCGCCCAGCGTTACGCCATCACCTTCGCCCACCTGGTGCCGCCGATCGTCCTCGCGCTCGCGAAGCACCCGGCCGTCGACCGCTACGATCTCTCGAAGCTGCGGGGCATCTGCTCCGGGGCCGCGCCGCTCTCGGAAGGCGTGGCGCGAGCCTGCGCCGAGCGGATCGGCTGCGCGGTGCTGCAGGGCTACGGCCTCACCGAGACGAGCCCGGTCACCCACATAGCGCCGCGGGACATGCGCAAGCCGGCCTCGATCGGCCCGCCGATCGCGAGCACCGAGGCCAGGATCGCGGACCTCGCGAGCGGCGCCACGCTGCCGCCCGGGAAGGAAGGCGAGATCTGCATCCGCGGACCGCAGGTGATGAAGGGCTATTGGAACCGCCCCGAGGCCACCGCGGCCATGATCGACAGCGAGGGCTGGCTCCACAGCGGCGACGTCGGATACGTGGACGCGGATGGCGATTTCTTCGTCGTGGACCGCGTCAAGGAGCTGATCAAGTACAAGGGGCTGCAGGTGGCGCCGGCCGAGCTCGAGGCCGTGCTCCT
>Ga0247727_10002715_pt1 | contig 40032 bp, 35 predicted proteins | sample WisWelCaveWW1625_FD_202498 | JGI IMG/M metagenome (GOLD analysis project Ga0247727, IMG submission 202498) | Biofilm microbial communities from Wishing Well Cave, Virginia, United States - WW16-25 | ecosystem: Environmental > Aquatic > Deep subsurface > Groundwater > Cave microbial mat | place... | reverse complement strand
AGCAAGCAAAAAACCACCATCAGCTTACGCGAATTTGATGCGGGTCTTTCGGTCCGGGAATTCCGGTCGATCTATCTGCTCAGCATCGGCTTAGCGATCTCACCGAGCCTATCTACGGAACTGCTGCAGAGCCGACTCACGGCGTTTGTCGTCACGCTGCCGGGGAGAACGCTTGAGGGGATGGAAGCTGGAGGGCGTCGCCCCTATAATTTTCGTCGATGGCGCTCCAGATGGTCTATTACCCGGATCCGCGGCTCAACGAGCGGTGCAAGGAGATCGCGAAGCTGACGCCGGAGCTCGTCGCGCAGGTGCCCGAGATGTTCGACATCATGTACAAGCACCGCGGGATCGGGCTCGCCGGCCCGCAAGTCGGCGTCATGCAGCGCATCCTCGTCGCCAACATCACCGGCGACCGCGAGCGCAAGAAGGACGAGAAAGTCTTCATCAACCCGCGGATCGTCAGCAAGAGCGGCACGATGCTCGAGGAAGAGGGCTGCCTCTCGCTTCCCGGCCTCAACGCGAGGATCAAGCGCGCCGGCGAAGTGAAGGTCGAGTTCTACGACCTCGAGGGCCAGGGGTGGGAGATGGAAGCCGACAAGCTCTACGCAAAGCTCTTCCAGCACGAGATCGACCACCTCGATGGCGTCCTGATGATCGAGAAAATGTCGGCCGCCGACCTGAAGGCGTGGAAGCCGCTGCTCGAGGAGATGGAAGGGGACTTCAAGGCGGGCCGCGCGCCCGTTCGCCGCCGCGACCGCAAGAAGCCCGAGGACGACGAGGCGGCCGAGTAGGTGCGCATCCTCCGCGGCCTGGAGTCGCTCCCCGATCCGTCGCTGCGGGCCTGCACCATCACGTGGGGCGTCTTTGACGGCGTCCATCGCGGCCACCAGCACGTGCTCAACCACCTGGCCGGCTGGGCGGCCCGGCGGAAATCGCCGTCAGCGGTCATCACCTTCGACCGCCATCCTGCCGAAGTGCTGCGCGGCATCGACGTGCCGCTGATCTGCCCGCTCGAGGAGCGGCTCGAGCTCATCGGGCGGTGCGGGATCGACATCCTGCTGGTCCTTTCGTTCACCCGCGCGTTCAGCGAGACGCCGGCGACGGCGTTTGTCGGCGACCTGGTGATCGGCAAGATCGGCGCGGGCGCCATCCTGCTCGGCCATGACTCGCACTTCGGCAAGGACCGGGCGGGCGACGTGACGATGCTGCGCGCGGTCGCGGGCCGGCTCGGCGTCGAAGTCCGCGCGTGCGACCCGGAGATTCACGGTGGGCAGCCGATTTCGAGCTCGCTGATTCGCGAGGCCGTGGCACGGGGCGGCCTCGACGAAGCCCGCGCGATGCTCGGGCGGCCCTTCTCCCTGCACGGCGTGGTGGTTGCCGGCGAAGGGCGGGGGAGGACGATCGGGATTCCGACGGCGAACCTGGCGCTCCGGCACAAGGTGCGCCCGCCGCGCGGAGTGTACGCCGTGGACGTGCCTTTGGAGCACGTGTACGGGGGAGTCGCGAACCTCGGCACGCGGCCGACGTTCCATGAACAGGGGGCGGAGTCGCTCGAAGTCCACCTGCTGGACTACGCGGGGCCGCCGCTCTACGGGCGCGACCTCGAGGTGCGATTCGTCGCGCGGCTGCGGGACGAGATGAAATTCTCGGGGCCCGGCGAGCTCGTGAAGCAGATTCGTGCCGATATAGAAAAGGGGCGGACTCTGCTGAACGCATGGCACTCTTCGACGAAGACTTCCTGAAGCGGCTCGAGGCTCTGCGCCTCGCGGCCCGGCGCCGCGTGGGCACGGTGCGCGAAGGAGATCGCCTCACCACCAAGCGTGGCGGTGCGGCGCTCTTTCACTCCTACCGTCCGTACGTCCAGGGCGACGACGTGCGGCTGATCGACTGGCCGCTCTATGCGCGGCTCGGGCAGCTCTTCGTCAAGGAGTCGGCGCGCGAGGAGGCGCTGCGGCTCCATCTCGTCATCGACGCGTCGCCATCGATGCGCGGCGCGAAGCTCGAATTCGCGAAGCGGCTCGGCGCCGCGATCGGCTTGATCGCGGCGGGCGACGGCGGCGAGGTCGTCCTGTGGGGCGAGGCACCGCGGACGCTTTCTGGCGACGCCTTGCTGCGGGCCATCGAGACGATGCCCGGTGGACCGCCGCCTCTCAAGCGGCTGAAGACGGCCACCCGGCCGCTGGCGGTCGTCATCAGCGACTTCTGGGACGACGTGCGCGCAGACCTGGCGGCGGCGTCGGGCGGCCAGCTCTCGCTGATTCGCGTTCTCGGACGCGACGAGATCGATCCGCCGGCGCGCGGCATGGTCCGGCTGGCCGACTCCGAGACGCGCGAGGTGGTGGACCGGTTCGTGGGCGACGAGGAGCTGAAAGCGTATCGCCGGCTGCTGGAGGAGGATGAGCGCGGCTGGCGAGAGTGGGCGCACCAGCGCGAAGTCACCTTCGTGCGCTGTGCGGCGGACGAACCGATCGAAAAGGTCCTGATGCTCTATCTGCGCGGCGAAGGGGTAATCGAGTGATTGCCGCGCCCATCGCCCTCTGGGGCCTTGTCGCCATCCCGCTGCTCGTGCTGCTCAGCTTCTGGCGGATGAAGCCGGCGCGGGTGACGGTGCCGAGCGTCGCGCTGTGGAAGCGGCTGCCGGCCAACATCCCGCCGGTGAGATCGCTCCGCAAGCCGACGTGGTCGATCGTCCTGCTCCTGCAGATTCTCGCGGTCGTAGCCGGCGTCGGAGCGCTCGCAAAGCCGGTCCGTCTCGAATCGCGGCCCCAGCCGCGGCGCATCGCGGTCGTCGTCGATCTCGGCGCGCGCGCCTTTCTTGACCGCATCAACGCGGAGCTCGATCGCATCGCGGCGGAGACGGCGGGGGACGACGTCGTCATGTTCGAGACGCCGGTGCTGAAGCGCGGTCCTCTTTCGCGCGCCGGCTCGAAGGTCGACTACATCGGAGATCCGGCGGCCGCGATCGCGTTGGCGAAGGGCGAAGGCCGCACGGTGATCTTCGTCGGCGATCGGCCGGCGGCGGCCGACGTCGTCGTCCTCACGGGAGCGCCGTCGCAGAACATCGGCATCGTCGACTTCGTTCCGGAGAAGGACCGATTCTGGGTGAAGCTGCTGAATCTCGGGGCCGCGCGAGCCGTGAAGGTCCGCGTCGACGACCATGAGGAGACGTGGACGATCGACGCCGGCGAATCATCGCGGCGCACGGCGGGATCGAGACTCGAACTGCCGGACGACGGCTTCGCGCTCGACAACGTCGCCGTCGCCACGAAGACGATGCCGATCGACGTCGAGCTGCGCGGCGACGAGCACGCGCTGCTGCGATGGGCGATCCAGGTGCAGCCGGGCGCGAGGATTGTCGACCGCGGCGGCGCGCTCGTCGTCAGCGTCGGGAAGGAGGCGCCGGAGCCGTGCGTGGTTATCGCGCCGCCGCGCGGGGCCACGTTCAAGCCGGCGACGTTCTCGCTGGCCGACGGCCATCCGCTCGCACGTGGAACTCGGGCGGAGCACTGGCAGCTCGAGGACGTCGCGGAACTCGCTGGCTACGACCCCATCGTCTTCGCGGACGGGAAGTGCGTCGTCGGCCGGCGTGGCGGGCGGATCGTCATCAACGGGGGCCTGGGATCGCTGCCGCACCATCCGTCGTTTTCGATCTTCTTTGCGAATGTGCTAGAATCCCACCAGTCCGCCAGTCAAGGATGGGTAGTGCGCCGCACGGGACCATCGCAACCGCGTGCGACGGACGGCGCGTGCGTACTCGACGGGTCCGCGTCATCGCTCGGAACGGAGTCGCGTCCATTCCGGACGGAGTCGCTCGGTGCCGCGCGGATCGGTGAAGTGCGCACGGATCTGTCGGCGTGGGTGGCCGCGGCGGCGGTGATCTTGATGCTCGGCGCATGGTTGATGGAGTCACGCAGCGCGTAATGGCATACACGATTCTCGCGATCGACGACACCAAGCGCATCCTCGATATCGTCCGGTACTTCCTGGAGCGCGAGGGCTACGTCGTGCAAACGTCGACGGACCCCAAGGAGGGGCTCGCGATCGCGCTGGCCGGCGGCATCGACCTGGTCCTGCTGGACATCATGATGCCGGGGATGGACGGCTACACGCTCTGCGACACGCTGAAGAAGGACCCCAAGACGGCGGACCTGCCGGTGATCATGCTGACGGCCGAGGCCATCGTCCACCACACCCCGAAGGACTTCTTCTACGGCCTCTATGGGGTGCTGGCGAAGCCGTTCTCGCGTGACCAGCTTCTCAAGGTGGTGGGCGACACGCTGAAGATGACGAAGGAGAAGCCGGGCGGCGGAAGCGGATAGCCCGAAGCCGGGCAGGGCGAAAATTCACTTTTGCCGGGACGAGCCGCTGCCGGACATCGTATGGGGTGCTGGTGGGTGGCGCTGTGCCAGCCTGGGGCGTCCTGGTAAAGGAGAACATCGTGAAGAAGAAGGGCTTTACCCTCGTCGAGCTGCTGGTCGTCATCGTGATCATCGGCATCCTGGCGGCGCTCCTGCTCCCCGCCATCGCGCGGGCCATCCGCAACGCCAAGCTGACGCGCTGCACGAACAACCTCGCCCAGCTCTACAAGATGATGCACAACTACATGGCACAGTACGGCGGCGCCAACAAGGAGATGCCGACCCAGACCGGTTCCGGGTTCTGGACCTACCTGAACACGATGACGCCCCCGATGATCGACAACACGCTGGCCTCGGGGTCGGGCAGCATCTACGCCTGCCCGCTGGAAGCGGTCGCCGGCGCGGCCGGCACGACGGACTATCGCGGCCCGTCCAACAACATCAACACGAACGCGTTTGGGGACGGCGATGCGATCGGGTCGGACAAGCCGAACAACCACCACCCGACGGGCGCGGAGGGCGGGAACGTCATCCGCAAGTCAGGAGACGTCCTCACCTGCGGTACAAGCGACCCCTTGTGGTCGCAGGCGAACTCGACCACCAACTAGTCCGTCGACACAAGCGCAGCAACGGCCCTCCGGCGAAGCCGGAGGGCTGTTTTATTCTCCGCCGAGCGTTACAATCGCCGCGGGTGGGACGTGATCACACGACGATGGGCGGCGATGCGGTTCACTTCCCCGAAACGGTCTGGTCGCGCATCCTCCAGGCCCGCGAGAGGGGCGAGGTCGGCGAGCGCTCCCTGAACGAGCTGATCAGCGGCTACTGGAAGCCGGTCTACTGTTTCCTGCGACGCGGCGGGAAATGGACCAACGAAGAAGCCAAGGACCTCACCCAGGAGTTCCTCGTCACGCTGCTGGAGCGTGACTTCCTCAAGAACCTCTCTCCGGAGAAAGGGTCGTTCCGGGGGTTCCTCAAGACCTCGCTCAAGCGGTTCGTGATCGATGACGAGCGCACGCGCCATCGCCAGAAGCGCGGCGGTGCGGCTCCGACCCTCTCGCTCGACTTCGACGGCGTCGACGAGAGCCTGTCGGACGGCGGTGCGGCGACGCCGGAGGCCGCCTTCGACCGGGAATGGACGCGCTCTCTCGTTGGCATCGCGGTCGACCGGCTCCACAAGAAGCTCCTGGAGGAGGGGCGCCGCGTGCGGTTCGAAGTCTTCCAGGCGTACGACCTTGAGGCGTCGAACGCGTCCTACGGCGAGCTCGCCAAGCGGTTCGGCGTGACGGAGGCCGAGGTGCGCCATCACCTGTCGCACGCGCGGGAGCTCTTCCGGCAGATCCTTCGCGGCTGCGTCGCGGAGTACGTCACCAACGAGGTGGAGCTCCAGTCGGAGCTGCGGGAACTCTTCGGAGAGTGAAGTCCGGAGCCGTCGCGACGTGCGATACTGGACGGACCGTGACTTCGAAATACCAGCTCACGCCGGGCGCCTTGGAGCGGCTGAAGCTCGTCGTGCACGCGCGGGACGATCTCAGCCTGGGCCAGCTCGCCTTGGAGCGCGGCTTCGTAAGTCCCGAGCAGCTCGAGGAATGCCTTCGCGATCAGGCGGGAATGGCGGGGCCTGAGCGCCGGCCGATCGGGGCGCTCCTTGTCGGCCGCGGACACATGACGGCGGACCAGCTCGCCGACCTGCTCCAAGTGCAGCGGTCGCGCGATCCGCGCGTCAGCGAGTCGCGCGTACCGGTCGAGGCGGCCGCGGCGCGCGAGAAGGGCCAGATTTTCGGCGGCTACATCCTGGTGCGAGAACTGGGCGAAGGCGGCGCCGGCGTGGTCTGGAAGGCGTGGGATGTGAACCTCGCCCGCTGGGTGGCACTCAAGTTCCTGAAGATCCAGTCGCGCGACGGCGTGAAGCGGCTGGTCAGGGAGGCCCAGCGCGCGGCATCGTTGTCGCACCCGGGGATCGTCCCGGTCTACGCGACGGGGGAGCAGGAGGGGAAGGTCCACATCGTGATGCGCTACATCGAGGGCAGGCAGCTCGGCGACGAGAAGCTTCCCCCGAAGCGCGCGGCCGAGGTGATGCGGGACGTCGCCCTCGCGGTCGAGTACGCGCACGAGAGCGGACTGATCCACCGGGATATCAAGCCGCAGAACGTGCTGATGGGCAGCGATGGGCGGCCTCACATCATGGACTTCGGCCTCGCCCGTGAGATCGACGGCACGCGCACGCAGACGGCGACCGGCACGGTCATGGGCACGCCGTTCTACATGTCGCCCGAGCAGGCGGAAGGGCGCGTGCACGAAATCGACGCGCGAAGCGACGTCTATTCCCTCGGTGCCACGCTTTACCACCTGCTTTGCGGCATTCCGCCCTACGCCGATGCCGCCCTGGCGGAGCTGCTGAGGAAAGTCTCGATCGGCGATCTGCGGCCGCCGCGCAGCATCGACCCCACGGCGCCGGTCGACCTCGAGACGATCTGCCTGAAGGCGATGGAGCGCGATCCAGCAAGACGGTACGGGTCGGCCGGCGCGATGGCCGAGGACCTGCGGAGGTTCCTGGCGGGCGAGGAGCTCATCGGCCGGCGCGCTTCCCTGGTCTACCGGCTGCGGGGATTGCTGCGCCGGCGACCCGTGCTCGGCGTGGCGCTGGTCGCGTTCGTCGTCGGCCTCGGCGCGTTCGAGTGGCTGCGCGTGGAGTCGCGGCTGACGGAGTTCGAGCGGATGATGATGGCCGGCATGAACCACTACCAGCGCGACGAGTTCGACGGCGCGATCGAATCGTACGACCGCGCGCTCGCCCTCGATCCCACCAGCCCGGACGCGCTGCGAATGAGGACGTACGCAGAAGCGCGGCTTCGCGGCGAGCGTCTCGACAGTGACCGCGCGACGCGCGACGAGGAGGAGGCGCTCGCGACGCAGGAGCTCGAGGCGCGCCTGCGGGAGTTCGACGTGATGGAGCTCGGCGGCATCGACCCCCGCGATGCAGCGCGCGACGTTGCGGAGCACGCCGAGGCGCTGGCGAAGAAGCGGCCGGAATGGGCGCGGGCCTGGCTCATCGCGGCACGCGCGCGGCGCGTTGCGGGGCAGCTCGATGTGGCGATCGCCAACGTGGATCACGTCATCAACCTTGCCGCCGGGATGTTCGAACGCGGGTGGATCGAGGCCGATCGACTGAGGCAGGAGACTCCGGATCTGCCGCACATCGAGAAGGGGGTGGTCCGGTGGGAGCGGTCGAAGCCTGCGCGACGCGCCGATGGCGTGCTGGCGTATCTCGCCCAGGCGAGGGGCCGGGGGGTCAAGGAACGCGATGTCGCCTATGTTCGCGCCTTCGCGCTCCTTGCGGCGGGGCGCGCGCTCGAAGCCGAGCTTGAGGGCGACTGGCGGATGGAGTTGCTGAAGGCCGAATCGCGCCTCCTCGATCATCACGACCGGGACGGTGCACGAAAGGCGGCGCAGTCGCTGGTCGAGCGGTTTCCGAAGTGGCGGCGGGCGAAAGTCCTGCTGGCTCGGACATCGGCGCCGTCGGAGGCCGTGAACTTGGTGGACGGCGTCGAGCGTGGAGTTCAGCTGCTTGCGTTGGGCGAGACCGCCGCGGCGATTGAAGCCTTCACGGCGGCGATCGACGGGGGCGACCGGACGCGGGTGGCCCACGAGTGGCGCGGTCGAGCGCGGCTCGACGTCGCCGGGCACGACGCGGGACTGCTGATGCTGGCGATCGGCGACCTTGAGATGGCGAAGACGATGGGGGCGGACGCCGAGGCGGTTCTCGATGAGGCGCGACGGCGGTTGAAGTAGTTCCCGCCACTCTCTTTCGGGTTGTCCTTGAAGCCAGGCAGGGCCATTGCTATAGTCTCCAAGACTTTAACCCACCGTTCCGAGCAGTCTGGGCGATCCGGGGGCTGGGGTGAGCGAATTGTTTTTGATGATACCCTCGGTGTCTGGCGAGATCGGGCCGGGATAGGAGATGTAATGGCGATTACGCAGGAGCGCCGCAAGACCCTCGTGGGGGACTACAAGACCCACACGACGGACACGGGCTCGCCAGAGGTGCAGGTCGCGTTGATCACCGAGAACATCAACCAGCTCACCGAGCACCTCAAGGTCCACAAGAAGGATCACACGTCGCGGCGCGGGCTTCTGCTCATGGTGGGGAAGCGCGCCCGGCTGCTGAAGTTCCTGCAGAAGTCGGATCGCGAGCGCTACCTCACGCTCATCAAGAAGCTCGGGATCCGCAAATAGTTTTGTTCGCTTGAGTATCGTGGACTCCTGGTTCGACATCGCGCGCCGTTCAGCGGCGCTGTCGAGCCAGGAGTCCGTTTTCGTCTTATTGGTCTTTGGCGGGGACGCGCGATAGGTTCGGATGGATGTACGGGTGGATGAAAGCATCCGCCCATGCAACCATCCCCTCCCGCGCCTCCCGCCGCACGGGGTTTCGTCCCCAGGAGGCATTGTTTCGTGGGTCAGAATCAGAAGGTCCAAACCGAGGTCGGCGGCAAGCTTGTCTCGATTGAGGCGGGCTGGATGGCCAAGCAGGCCAACGGCACCGCGATCTGCCGCATCGGCGACACGATGGTGCAGGTGGCCGTCGTCGCGGGCCCGCCGCGCGGGCTCGGCTATGAAATGGTCCCGCTTACCGTCGACTACCGCGAACGGATGGCGGCGGCGGGCAAGTTCCCCGGCGGCTTCATCAAGCGCGAGGGCCGCCCGAGCACGATGGAGACGCTGACCGCGCGCCAGATCGACCGGCCGCTGCGGCCGCTCTTCCCCGAGTACATGGACTCGGACATCGTCATCAGCGCGGTCGTGCTTTCGTCCGATGAACAGAACATCCCCGACATTGTCGCGTTGAACGCGGCGAGCGCGGCGCTCACGATCAGCGACATCCCGTTCGCGGGGCCGGTCGGCGCGTTGCGCGTCGGCCTCATCAACGGCCAGTTCGTTGCGAACCCGACGCACGAGGATTTGAAGGGGAGCGATCTCGACTTGTCGATCTGCGGCACGAAGGACGGGATCATCATGGTCGAGGCGGGCGCGGACGAGGTCAGCGAAGAGAAGATGCTCGAGGCGTTCCAGTTCGCCGAGCCGATCATCAAGCAGATGATCGACCTCCAGCTCCAGCTCGCGAAGCTGGTGGGCAGGCCGAAGGGCGAACTCGACATCCTGCCCTCGCCGACGCAGCTGTACGAGAAGGTGAAAGCCAAGTACCGCGCCGAGCTCGAGAAGGTCTTCTTCACCAAGGGCAAGCAGGCTCGCGCCGACGCGATCCACGCGATCGTGGACCGCGTGATCCTGGAGAACTGCCCGAAGGACGAGTTCGGCGACATCAAGCGCGGCTCGCCCAAGGTCGCGTTCGTGAAAGCGGCGTGGGACAAGCTGCAGGACGAGGTCGTCCGCGACTTCGCCATCGCCGGGCGGCGCGCCGACGGCCGCGGGCTCAAGGACATCCGGCCGATCGACATCCAGCTTGGCCTTCTTCCCCGCGCGCACGGCAGTGCGCTCTTCACCCGCGGCGAGACGCAGGCGCTCTGCACCGTGGTCCTCGGCACGGGCGACGACGAACAGATCGTCGACGGCCTGCACGAGGAGTACTCCAAGCGCTTCTACCTGCACTACAACTTCCCGTCGTTCTCGGTCGGCGAGACGAAGCCGAACCGCGGGCCTGGCCGGCGCGAGATCGGCCATGGAGACCTCGCGGAGCGCGCGCTCGACGCGATCTTCCCCGAGAAGGAGCAGTGGCCGTACACGGTGCGCGTGATCAGCGACATCCTCGAATCGAACGGGTCGTCGTCGATGGCGACGGTCTGCTGCGGCTGCCTGGCCATGATGGACGCCGGCGTGACGATCACGTCGCCAGTCGCGGGCATCGCGATGGGCCTCGTCCGCGAGAAGGGCAAGGTCGCGATCCTCACCGACATCCTCGGGAGCGAGGACGCGCACGGCGACATGGACTTCAAGGTCGCCGGCACCGAGAAGGGGATCACGTCACTCCAGATGGACCTGAAGGCGGCGGGCATCCCCCACGAGATCACGAAGCAGGCGCTGACGGAGGCGCGCGAGGCGCGCATGAAGCTGCTGGGCATCATGGCGGCGGCGATCGCGTCGCCTCGCTTGAAGCTGAGCGAATACGCGCCGCGCCTGGAGAAGATCAGGATCAACACGGAGAAGATCGGCCTCGTCATCGGCCCCGGCGGCAAGACGATCCGCATGATCGAGGAGAAGTCGGGCGCCACGGTGGAGATCGAGGACGACGGCACGGTCACGATCTCGTCACGCAACGCGCAGTCGCTCGCCGTCGCGAAGGCGATGGTCGAGGGGCTGGTCGAGGATTTGAAGATCGGGACGATCTATCCCTCGAAGGTCGTTTCGCTGAAGGAGTTCGGCGCGTTCTGCGAGATCCTCGGGACGGGGAAGGACGGGCTGGTCCACGTCACGGAGATCACCGACGCGTTCGTGAAGCAGGCGAGCGACTACCTCGAGATGGGGATGATGGTCGAGGTGAAGCTCGTGAACATCGATCCGCAGGGCCGCAACCGGTTCAGCATCAAGGCCGCGCGGAAGGAGAAGAACCTGCCGCCGATGCAGCCGCTGCCCGGGCGGGGCGGCGACGGCGCGCCGGTCGGCGGGCCTTCGGGCGGACCTGGCGGTCCCGGCGGCCCGGGCGGTGAGCAGCGATTCAACGATTCGCGTCCTCCGCGTCCCCGCGGTCCCCGGCCCGGCCCGGGGGGCGGCGGCAGGGATCGCTATTAGAGGGCACCGGGCGGCCTAAGAAAGCCCATCTGCACTCGTCTGTGGTGTAGGATGGTCGGTCCCTGCCTCCGCGCGCGGCGCAGGCAGGCCCTGACTCGCGCACTGTCTGGCGCTTCTTGGGGCGTTCGGAGCGAGCCCGTTTTAGGGAGACGCTGAGTGGACAAACTGATCGCGGTGGCGCTGTTTCTGGGGGCCGCTTCCTTCGCGTCTGCCCAGAATCCACCGCAGCAGCCTCCCGTGAATCCGCCGGCACAGCCGCCCGCCAACCCGCCGGCGGTCCAGCAGCCCGCCCAGGAGCAGTCGGTCAAGGACGACATCCTCTACGAGAAGTGGCGTCTCGAGCGCAACGGGATGGTGACGATCTACTACCGCGTCGGCCATGACCGCGGCAAGCTGCTCAAGGCGCTGCTCGAGGGCAACGGCGACGCGCGCGCCAAGATCCTCAGCTCCAACGGCTGGGTGATGGAGTCCGAGCCGATGCACCTGATGGTGGTCTCCGACACGAAGGAGAACATCACCCTGGTCGAGCAGGTGCTGCGCGTGCTCGACGTGCCCGATCCGCAGGTCATCATCGAGGCGAAGGTCGTCGAGCTCCGCTGGGACAAGGACATGGAGATCGGCTTCGAGGGCGACTCGGGCCCGCTGAGCCAGCTCTGGATCCAAACCAACGACTCGGGGACATTCCTGCGCGAGATCCGCACGAAGTTCAACCCGACCGAGGCGATCACCGGCGGGCCGTTCCAGGGATCGACGTTCCGCTTCTCGCGCGTGAGCGGCCACACCGGCACGTTCGGCGGCGTAGTCCAGGCGTTCCTCGAGCGCGGCAAGGGCGAGATCCTCTCCGCGCCGCGGATCATGGTCGACAGCGGCGACGAAGCGCTCGTGAAGGCGGGCGAGGAGTTTCCCTATCCGGAGGTCGTGCTCCACCCCGGCGGCAGCACGACGAGCGTGAAGTACCAGCCGACGGGCGTGACCCTGAAGGTGAAGCCGCACATCGTCGGGGCGAACAACGTCCACCTCGTCCTGGAACTCGATGTGAAGGCGCTGCTTGGCTTCGTCAACCTGCCGACCGGCACGGCGCCGTCATTCACGCACCGCTCGGCGGCGACGAAGGTCACGGTCCGCAACGGCGAGGAGATCGTGATCGGCGGGCTGCGGCGGAAGGAGAAGCACACGCTCCGGCGCGGGCTCCCGTTCCTGAGCGACATCCCGATCATCGGCGTGCTGTTCGGCCGCTACGAGGAGCAGGAAGTGACGCAGGAGATCCTGTTCTTCATCAAGCCGATCATCATCCAGAGCGGGCGGGACATGCCGCGGTCGATTATTGATCCCGGCAAGCAGAAGTGACACGCATCGCGGACGCAGTCCGCGACTCGTGTCATCTCGCCGAAGCCTGCCCGAAGGGGCCGTCTCGCCGGAACGACGAGACGTGAGGCGAAGGCGGATAGCCAGTGGGCAGTACTTGTGGTGAGCGGAGCAACGCGAGAGCGTTGCGAGGTCGAACCAGCAGAAGAACGGCGGCCCGCGGGCCGCCTCTTTTGTTTAGTAGAAGAGTAGTAGAGTAGATCGCCTGCGACCTGGACCGCTGGCAGTCCCGCCGCCACCGTGACAGGCCGTCTGGCCCGTCAGTGCCTTCTGATTAGTTCCTGCTCCTCGTCTGGCACACGCATTGCGTAGGGAATGGGTTGGAACGCCTAGAGCGTTTGGTATAAAGCAGGTGGCGGACGGCGATTAGAGAGCAGCCCTGGGGGACCCATGTTTGAGAAATTCACGGAGCGGGCGCGGAAGGTGATGAGCCTCGCGCGGCAGGAAGCGCAGCGCCTCAACTCCGAATTCATCGGCACCGAGCACATCCTCCTGGGCATCATCCAGGAGGGCGGCGGCGTCGCCGCCAAGGTCCTCAAGAACCTCAACGTCGACCTCAAGCGCATCCGCCAGGAGATCGAGAAGCTCATCACGCCGTCGACCTCGCCGACCGTCACCCTCGGACAGCTCCCGTTCTCGCCGCGCGCCAAACGCGTCATCGAGCTCGCCGGCGAGGCCGCCAGCCAGCTCGGCCACGACGTCATCGGCACCGAGCACCTGCTCCTCGGCCTGCTCAAGGAAAACGAAGGCATCGCCGCCCAGGTCCTCACGAACCTCGGGCTCAAGCTCGACGAAGTCCGCGACATGGTCCTCGAAGTGCTCGGCGCCGACATGCAGCAGGACGTCGACGACAAGCTCACCCAGAAGAACTCGAAATCGAAGACACCCGCGCTCGACGCGTTCGGCCGCGACCTGACCGAGCTCGCCAAGGAGCGGAAGCTCGACCCCGTCATCGGCCGCCGCAAGGAGATCGAGCGCGTCATGCAGATCCTCTCGCGCCGCACGAAGAACAACCCCGTGCTGCTCGGTGAGGCGGGCGTCGGCAAGACGGCCATCGTTGAAGGGCTCGCGCAGGACATCATCAACAACACCGTTCCCGAAATCCTGAAGGACAAGCGGATCGTCGTGCTCGACCTCGCGCTGATGGTCGCCGGGACCAAGTACCGCGGCCAGTTCGAGGAGCGCATCAAGGCGGTGATGAACGAAGTCCGCCGCGCGAAGAACGTCATCCTCTTCATCGACGAGCTGCACACCCTCGTCGGCGCCGGCGGCGCCGAGGGGGCGATCGACGCGGCCAACGTGCTGAAGCCGGCGCTTTCGCGCGGCGAGATCCAGTGCGTCGGCGCGACAACGCTGGACGAGTACCGGAAGTACATCGAGAAGGACGGGGCGCTCGAGCGGCGCTTCCAGACCATCATCGTCGACCCCCCGGGTCGCGACGAGTCGCTGGAGATCCTCAAGGGGCTGCGCGACAAGTACGAGGCGCACCACCGCGTCCGCTACACGGACGAGGCGCTGGAGGGCTGCGTCGACCTGTCGAGCCGCTACATCAACGGCCGGTTCCTTCCCGACAAGGCCATCGACGTGATGGACGAGGCGGGCGCCCGCGTCCGCCTCCAGAGCATGGTCTCGCCGCCGAACATCAAAGAGCTCGACGAGGAGATCAAGAAGCTCGAGAAGGAGAAGGACGAGGCCATCTCGCTCCAGGAGTTCGAGCGCGCCGCGCAGATGCGAGACCGCGCGATGCAGCTGAAGCGCACGAAGGAGAACATCCTCAAGGAGTGGCGCGACCAGAACAAGGAGTTCGACGGCGTCGTCGACGCCGAGGTGATCGCGCAGACCGTCGCGATGATGACCGGCATCCCGCTGACGCGCATCGAGAAGAACGAGGCGGAGCGGCTGCTGAAGCTGGAGGACGAGCTGCACAAGTCGATCATCAGCCAGCACGAGGCGGTCAGCTCGGTGTCGCGGGCGATCCGGCGCGCGCGCGCGGGGCTCAAGGATCCGCGGCGCCCGATCGGCAGCTTCATTTTCCTGGGGCCCACGGGTGTCGGCAAGACGCTGCTCGCGAAGGCGCTGGCCAAGGTGATGTTCGGCGAGGAGGACTCGCTCATCACGATCGACATGTCGGAGTACATGGAGAAGCACAACGTGTCGCGCCTGATCGGCGCGCCCCCCGGCTACGTGGGGTTCGAGGAGGGCGGCCAGCTGACCGAGAAGATCCGCCGGCGCTCGTACGCCGTGGTGCTCTTCGACGAGATCGAGAAGGCGCACACGGATGTCTTCAACATGCTGCTGCAGATCATGGAGGAGGGGCGCCTGACCGACTCGTTCGGCCGGCACGTCGATTTCCGCAACACGATCCTGATCCTGACCTCGAACATCGGCGCGGAGCTCCTGAAGAACCAGTCACCGCTGGGGTTCGGCGGCAAGCGGTCGGTGGACGCGACCTACCAGGGGATGAAGGACCTTCTGGCGAAGGAGATCGAGAAGCACTTCCGCCCCGAGTTCATCAACCGCCTGGACGACATCATCGTCTTCCGTCCGCTGGAGCGGTCGGATCTCTACAGCATCATCAACCTGGAGATGAAGCACGTCGAGACGCGCGTGGCGAAGAAGGGCGTGAAGATCTCGCTCTCGAAGGACTCCATCGAGTACCTGATCGACAAGGGCTTCAACCCCGATTTCGGTGCGCGGCCGCTGAAGCGGGCGATCGAGCGGCTGGTCGAGGACCCGCTGTCGGAGTCTCTCCTTCGCGGCGAATTCAAGGACGCAAAGGAGATCAAGATCTCGATGAAGGACGGCCACTTGGCGTTCGAGCCGATCATCGGGCCGCCCGCGCCGCCGGAGAAGATCGAGGAGCGGACGAAGAAGGCGTAGACCGTGGACCGTAGACCGTGGTCCGTAGAGCGTAGACCGTAGAGCGTCGAACCGTGGACCGCCGGGCGTCTTGACCCGGTGGCGAAAACGGCTACAATCATCCGTTGGAGCCCAAGCGCGCAGAGTGCGCCCTTGGGCTTGTTCTGTCTAAACGGATGGGATTGCCTCGATGAACAGACCGCGAGCCGGGGGCGCATGGCCGAGCGAGTCGCCCACGGAATGTGCCTGCACTGAGCGAGGGGCCGCGTAGCGGCGCCGAGTCGAAGTGGATATTGCGACGCGATTTGACGCGAAGGAAGCCGAGCCCAGGATCTACAAGCTCTGGGAGGAGGCGAAGGCGTTCCGCGCCGATCCAAGCTCGCCGAAAGAGCCCTTCACCATCGTGATTCCGCCGCCGAACGTGACCGGCGCGCTCCACCTTGGCCACGCCCTCAACAACTCTCTCCAGGACATTCTCACGCGCTGGAAGCGCATGGACGGCTTCGAGGCGTTGTATCTCCCCGGAACCGACCACGCCGGCATCGGCACGCAGGCGGTGGTTGAGAAGCGGCTTCTCGAGGACGAAAAGAAGTCGCGCCACGACCTCGGCCGCGAGGAGTTCCTCAAGCGCGTGTGGGCCTGGAAGGAAACGTACGGCAACACGATCCTGATGCAGCTGCGGCGGCTCGGCTGCTCCTGCGACTGGTCGCGCACGCGCTTCACGATGGACGAGGCCTACTCGCGCGCCGTCAAGTTCACGTTCGTGGCACTCTGGAAGAAGGGCCTCCTCTACCGCGGCAAGCGGGTGATCAACTGGTGCCCGCGCTGCCTGACGGCGCTGTCGGACCTCGAAGTGAAGACGAAGGATGAGGGCGAGCCCGGCAGGCTCTGGCACATCAAGTACCCGGTGAAGAGTGAGCCGGGGAAGTTCGTGATCGTGGCGACGACGCGCCCCGAGACGATGCTCGGCGACACGGCCGTGGCCGTGAATTCGAAGGATCCGCGCTGGAGCTGGGCGCACGGCAAGACGCTCGTTCTCCCGCTGATGAACCGCGAGATCCCGGTGATCAAGGACGACGTGCTCGTGGAAGCGGGGTTCGGAACCGGCGCGGTGAAGGTGACGCCCGCGCACGACTTCAACGACTACGAGTGCGGCCAGCGCAACAAGCTCCCCGCGATCAACGTGATGGAGCCCGACGCCCGCATCAACAAGGAGGGCGGGAAGTACGCCGGCCTGACGCGGGCCAAGGCGCGCGAGGCGGTGGTGGCCGATCTCGAGGCGCTCGGGCTTATCGAGAAGATCGAGGACTACCCGGTGAAGCTCGGCCGTTGCGACCGCTGCAACGCGGTGGTGGAGCCGTACCTCAGCGACCAGTGGTTCTGCAGCATGAAAGACCTCGCGGCGCCGGCCATCGCGGCCGTGAAGCGCGGCGATGTGAAATTCGTGCCGGAGCGCTGGTCGAAGGTCTACCTCGACTGGATGGAGACCATCCGCGACTGGTGCGTCTCGCGCCAGCTCTGGTGGGGCCACCAGATTCCGATCTGGCACTGCGCGTGCGGTGAGCTGACCGGCGCCCTCGAAGCGCCGACGGCCTGCCCGAAGTGCAAGGGCACCTCGCTGCGCCAGGACGAGGACGTGCTCGACACGTGGTTCTCCAGCGCGCTCTGGCCCTTCGCGACGCTCGGCTGGCCGGCGGAGACCCCGGACCTCGGGAAGTTCTATCCGACGCAGGTGCTCGTGACGAGCCGCGACATCATCAACCTGTGGGTGGCCCGCATGATCATGACGGGCCTCGAGTTCCGCGGCAGAAAGCCGTTCAGCGACGTGATCATCCACGCGACGCTGATGGACGACAAGGGCGAGCGCCAGTCGAAGGGGAAGGGAACGGGCGTCGACCCCCTGGAGAAGATCGACAAGTACGGCGCCGACGCCCTGCGGTTTGCGCTCGCGTGGCTGACGACCGGAACGCAGGACATCCGCTTCGGCAGCAAGATGAGCGAAGAGCGCATCGAGATGGCGCGGAACTTCGTGACCAAGCTCTGGAACGCGGCGCGGTTCGTGATGACGAAAGCGTGGACGTCCGAGGCGAAGGCGCCCGCGGCGAAGTCCCTGGCCGCGCCGGAGCGGTGGATCCTGTCGCGCCTCAACGACGTGATCGCCGGCGTGACGGCTTCGCTCGAGGCGTACGACTTCGGCCCCGCGGCGCAGCAGCTCTACACCTTCGTGTGGGACGAGCTCTGCTCGTGGTACCTGGAGCTGACGAAAAACCGGCTCGATGACGGGAACGTGAAGGCGGTGCTCGCCCACGTGCTGGAGGCGTCGCTGCGCCTGCTCCATCCGTTCTGCCCGTTCGTGACGGAGGAGATCTGGCAGGTGCAGCGCCAGATGGGGGCGAAGCGCGACGCGCTGCTGATGAAGGCGCCGTGGCCCGCGGCCGACCGGACGCGGCACGACGAAACGCTTGAGCGCGGCATGGAGCTCGTCTTCGAGACGGTGATCGCCGTGCGCAAGGCGCGCAACGAGTACCGGGTGCCGCCGGTGGAGGCGCTCGACGCCGCGGTGTCGGTGAAGGACGAGGCCGCCGCGTCCCTGCTGCGCGGCTGCGCAAACGAGGTGAAGCTGCTCGGCAACCTGCGCGAATTCGGCATCGGCGTGGGGCTCGCGCGGCCCAAGGGCATGCAGCCCGCCGTGGCCGAGCACCTCACGACGTACGTGAACCTGGGCACGCACTTCGATCCGGCCGCGGAGAAGGCGAAGAAGACGAAGGAGCGCGCCGAGACCGTGGAGGCCATCACGCGCGCGGAGAAGCAGCTCTCGAACGAGGCGTTCCGGAAGAACAAGCCCGACCTCGCGGCGGAGATCGACGAAAAGCTCGCCGCGCTCAAGGAGCGGCTCGCCGAGATCGACCGCGCCATGGTGTCGCTATGAAGTTCGGCGAGATGTTGAACGACGACCTCGTGCTCCTCGGCTTCGCGGCCAGGGACAAGTGGGAGGCGATCGACGCGCTCGTGGGCCGCCTCGTGGAGAAGGGGAGGCTGAAGCCCGAGCTCAGGAAGGCGGCCGTGGACGCGCTCGTGGCGCGCGAGAAGATGGCGTCGACCGCGGTCGATTACGGCATCGCGCTTCCGCACGCGAAGATCGACGGCATCGGGGAGACGCTCGCCGTCCTCGCCGTCTCGAAAGCGGGCGTGCCGTTTCTCGCGGCCGACGGGAAGCCGTCCACGATTCTCGTGCTGCTGCTCATTCCGCTCCAGGCGCAGGCGCAGCACGTGAAGACGCTGTCGAACATCGCGCGTCTGCTCGGCTTCGAGGAGGTCCGCACGGGCCTGACGAACGCGAAGAGCGAGCGCGAGGCGCTGGAGGTGATCCGGACGGAAGAAGCGTAGACCGTCAGACCGTGGGCCGTGGACCCTCGGTTCCCGGAATGGCGCGCGGTCGTTGCATGGGCGTGATCGGCGGTCTGCGGTCTACGGCTCACGCCGCGAACTGCGTCCGATAAAGCCCCGCGTAGACGCCGTTCCGCTCCACCAGCTCGTCGTGCGTGCCCATCTCGACGATCCGCCCTTCCTTGAGCACGACGATGCGGTCGGCGTCGCGCACGGTTGAAAGCCTGTGCGCAATCACGAACGTGATGCGCTTCTTCGCGCTGCTGTGGATCAGCTTGTCGATGGCGTCCTGCACGAGCTTTTCGCTCTCCGCGTCGAGCGCGCTGGTCGCTTCGTCGAGAATGAGAATGTCGGGGTTCTTCAGGACGGCCCGCGCGATGGCCAGGCGCTGGCGCTGCCCGCCCGAGAGCTTCGCGCCCCGCTCGCCGACGACGTTCAGGTACCCGTTCTGGAGCGTGATGATGAAGTCGTGGATGTTCGCGATTTTCGCGGCGTTCTCGATCTCGTCCTGCGAGGCGCCGGGTTTTCCGTAAAGGATGTTCTCGGCGATCGTGGTGTTGAAGAGAAACGTGTCCTGCGCCACGACGGCGACGTGCTTCAGCAGGCTCGACCGCTTCAGCGTGCGCAGGTCGCGTCCGTCGATGAAGATGCTGCCGCCCGTCGGGTCGTAGAAGCGGCAGAGCAGGTCGCAGAGCGTCGTCTTGCCCGAGCCCGTCGGGCCGACGAGCGCGACCACCTCGCCCGGCACGACGCGCAGGGAGACGTCCCGCAATACCGGCTCCGTGTCGTACGCGAAGGTCACGCGTTCGAAGTCGACGCCGCGCCCGAGCTCGGCCAGCTCCGCGCCGTCGTCGTGCTCCGTCTCCTTCTTCTGGTCGAGCAGTTCGAACACGCGCTCGCAGCCGGTCGACGCGTCGAGCAGCCGGTTGTAGGACTTCGAGAGCTCGCGGATCGACGTGTTGATGATCGCGATGCCGATGCCGAAGATGGCCATGTCGCCGGGCGACATGACCTTGCGGGCGAGCAGGAAGCCGCCGCCGACGAGCATGACCGCGATGGCGATGCCGATGAAGAGGTGGGCGAGGTTCTCGCTGAGCGCCTTGCGGCGGATGGCGGCCATCAGCTTCTGGAAGTAGCTCTCGTTATGGCCCCTGAACTCGGCGTTCTGCGCCGGCTCCATGTTGAACGCCTTGACGACCTTGATGCCGCCGAACGTCTGGACCATCGTGCCGGTCATGTCGCCCAGGTGCTCCATGCTGCGCTTGCGCGCGCGGCGCATCTTGCGGCCGATCCACGCGAGCGGCAGGACGTAGAACGGGAAGAAGACGAGGGCCGCCACGGCGAGCGTCGGGTTCGCCGTGAAGATGATGCCGACCGCCCAGATGATCATCACCGGGTGGACGATCGCGTCGTCAAAGTAGAAATTCGCCGCCGCCTCGGTAAGGGTGACGTCGTTGCTCACGCGCGAAATCAGGTCGCCTGACTTCCGGTCGTGGAAGAACCGCAGGGGCAGGTAGGAGAGGTGACGGACGATGTCGTTTCGCAGGTCGGCGATGACCCGCGACGTCAGCCAGTTCGTCAGCGCATCCCGGAGGTATCCGAAGAGGAACATCAGCACCGACAGCCCGATCGCGACCGCGGCAATGAGTCCGAGGTGCTCTTTCCATTCGATGGGTTTGGGGGCGAGCTTCTCGAACTCGACCCTCTGTTCGTCCGTCAACACGGCGCGGATCTTCTCCCGGCCGCCCTTGTCGAGATCCTCCCCGGCCTTCCCTTCGGCGGCGTAGAGCTCCCTGACCTGCACCGTCTGCGGCTCGGTGAGCTTGAGCCTGGCGCGCAGCTGTTCCGCGCGCTGCTCGGGTTCCTGCTTGTCGTCGCGCAGCCCGTCGATCACCGGCTTGATGAGCCACGTCTGGAGCGTTTTCGCGCCCGAGGCGATGAAGATGACGATGATCGTGATGAAGATGCGGCCTGCATACGGGCGGCCGCGCTTCAGGAAGCGCCACGTCAGTGCCCAGACGTTCGCGCGCGCCTCCGGGGGCGGCGCTTCCGCGCGCTTCGTCGTGTCGCTCATTCGACTCGGAGGCGCTTTCGCGCCCCTCGCTCATGACGGGTCATTTCTGGTACTGCTCCAGCTGCTGGCGATAGACGTCGTGGCGCTGCCGAACCTCGTCGTAGGTGTCGCCGCCGAACTTGTCGAGGAACGCGCGCGCCAGCTCGAACGCGACCACGGTCTCGGCGATGACGCTCGCGGCGGGCACGACGCAGACGTCGCTGCGCTCGTAGGCGGCGGCCGACTCCTCCTTGGTGGCGAGGTCGACCGACTTCAGCGGCTGGCGAAGCGTCGAGATCGGCTTGCAGGCGGCGCGGACGATGAGCGGCTGCCCGTTCGTCATGCCGCCTTCGATGCCGCCGGCATTGTTGCGCGTGCGGCCGAGCTTGCCGTCCTGCATGACGATCTCGTCATGCATCTGCGACCCCATCCGTCGCGCCGCGTCGAAGCCAAGCCCGACCTCCACGGCCTTCACCGTCTGAACCGACATCAGGGCGCGGGCCAGGGCGCCGTCGAGCTTCCACTCCCAGCTCGCGTGGCTGCCGAGGCCGGGCGGGAGGCCGAACGAGACGACCTCGACAACGCCGCCGAGCGTGTCTCCCGCCTCGCGGGCGGAATCGACGCGCTCCTTGATGCGCTGATCGAGCGATTCATCCATCGTGTAGAACATCGACTGTGCGCGCCTGGCCTTGATCTCGTCGGCCTTGTCGGACCGCACGGGGCTGGTCACTCCCCCCACCTCCACGACGTATCCGACGACCTCGATTCCGAACTTTCTTAGAAATGCGGCGCAGAACGCACCGGCGGCGACGCGTGCCGCCGTCTCGCGGGCGCTCGACCGCTCCGAGACGTCGCGGGCGTCGGTCGTGCCGAATTTCATGACGCCGGCGAGGTCGGCGTGGCCGGGCCGCGGGCTCGTGATCGGCTTCATCTGTTCGCTGGTTGAGACTTTGTTGGCGATCTGGAGGATGATGGGGCTGCCGAGCGCGTGTCCGTGCCGCACGCCGCCAAGGAACTGGACTTCGTCCTTTTCGATCTTCATCCGCGCGCCGCGGCCGTAGCCGCCCTGCCGCCGGGCGAGCTCGCCGTTGATCGATTCCGCGTCAACGGGCGTCCCGTAGGGGACCCCTTCGAGCACGGCCTGGAGGCACGTTCCGTGCGACTCCCCGGCCGTGAGGTAGCGGAGCATCCGCATACCTTAAGTTATCAGCGCCCATATGGGGAGTGAAGACGTGGAGACGTGGGAGAATCACTTTCGCCAGGCGGCGGCGATCGCCACGGGATCGTCGGCGGCGGAAAACGTCGTGCAGGCGATCGCGTTGCCGGTTTCGACGAGGGCGGCGCGGTCGGGCGACTTCTCGACGGCGTCGGCCAGGGCCGGGAGGGCGGCCGGGCCGATGAGCACGAGCGACTTGCCCGCCAGCTCGCGCAGCCGCGGCTTCGACTCCGACAGGATCGCGGCGAGCGCCGGGGCAGCGGCGGCGTCCTTGAGCTTGCCGGCGGCGTCGATGGCGACCTCGCGGATGTTGTCGGGATTCTCCTTCGCCAGGTGATCCCGGATCACGTCGCCTGCGCGCGGGTCGCCGATCTTCCCCAGCGCGTTGAGGGCCGAGAAGCGGAGGCCGTCCCCCTTTGCGGCGCGGAGCTTCGCGACGATGGTGTCCACCGACCCGCGGTCCGCCACGGCGCCGAGAGAGTCGATCGCCTTTTCCACGACGCTGTCGTCGCCGTCCTCGAGCAGGAGTCTCAGCAGGACGAAGTCGCGGAGGACGCCGGCCACGGCCCGCCGCACTTCGGGGGCAGGGTCGCCGGCGGCGGCGGCCAGCGCGTTCCGGGAGCCGGGGAATCGGGCGATGAACTCGATCACGGTCACGCGACACGCGGTGTTGCCGCCGACAAGGCAGCAGATGACGTCGCCCACGTACGGGGTCGGATCCGGAAGGGCAGCAATGGCGCGGATCGCCGCCATCCTCACTTCCGAGGTCGGCGAACGCAGGCCGTCGCGGAGCAGGGAACCGACGCGATCCGGGGGCGCCGCCTTGATCTGCATCGCGAAGAGCTCGCCGCGCAGCCTTGCAACCTCGGCCTCGAGCTCGCGGATTCGAGTGCCGGAATCGTCGGGCGGCGGGGGCTTCATCGGCGCCGGCTCCGCTGCGCAGGACGCTAGCAGCAGGAGCCAAATCGCACGGCGCATGCGTGAAGTCTACCGCCGGGCCCGTTTCCTTGACTAGCCCCGCCCCCGCGTTAAGATTGACCCCCACATGGGCGAACTCATCACCCGCTGGGTCAAGATCGGCCTCGGCTTCGTGGGGCTCTGGATCGGAATCGCGGTCTACAACAGCATCGGCATGGCGAAGGTGGCGGGGCGCGAGATGGAGCCGACCTACAAGCAGGACGCCTTCAAGTTCTGCTCCCCCAAGAAGTTCCAGCCGGTCGATCTGGAGCGCGAGGATGTCGTCTTCTACCAGTACATCATTCCCGGTAAGACCACGCAGGAGGTCTTCGCCGGGCGGGTGATCGCCCTCCCCGGCCAGCGGGTCCGCATCGAGGGCGGCGATGTCTACGTGGACGACAAGAAGGCCAACTCCACGTTTGTCGACGCCGCCGCGAAATCGACCGAGACGCGCGAGGAAATCGTGGTCCCCCGCGGCTGCGTCTACATCATGGGAGACAACCGCCGCTTCTGCGCCGACTTCGACAGTCGTGGCGTCGGTCCGGTGGCGGCCTGGGCCATTCTTGGGAAGATGTGGCACTAATGGCCATCCCCAAGGTCAAATCGAACAAGGTCGAGTGGTCGACGCAGTCGATCGTCCAGTTCAGCGTCTCCGGCGGCCTCATCGTCCTCTCGCTCATCATGGGGTGGCTGGCGATCGCCCGGTTCCAGCTCAAGCGGAACCTCGTCGCGGGGCTCCAGGCGATGGACCGCAACCAGGAGGGCGACGTCGAGCCGTACCTGCAAAGCGCGGTGGGGTGGAAGAAGAGCCATGTGGGCGCGCGCCTCGCGCTCGCGAAGCGCTACGCCGATTCGGGCAAGCTGGACGACGGCGAGGCGCTCTACCGCGAACTGCTCGCGGATCCCGATCTCGAGGAGAAGGGTCTCGTGGGGGTGGGTCTCGGCGTGATCGCGCTGAAGCGTGCCGAGAAGGAAAAGGACGCCACGCAGTTCAAGAACCGGATCAAGGAGGCGCAGGCCGCGTACGGCACGGCCAACCATCTTCCGGAGGGGAAGCTGGGAATCAAGCTCGCGGACCTCATGAGGGAGATTCGCGACAAGAACGCGGATGGAGTGGCGAAGCTCCAGGCGGCGTTCACGGGACTCATCAACGACGCCAAGAGCGGCAAGAGCGGCCAGTGGACCCGCGAGGGCCTGATCGACCTCTATGCCGGAGCCGGCATGTCGTATGCCTACGGCGGCGGCTACTCGAAGGAAGCGGCGCAGTATTTCAATTCCTGCTACAGCCTGGCGCCCCAGTGGCCGCTCCCGCTGGTGAACAAGGTCTATCTCGAGGCGGCCTACCTCCGCGCGGGGTCGGACATCCCCCCGACGAAGCTGCAGGAGATGAAGACGGCGTGGGACACGGAAAAGAACGACTGGGACTCGAAGGCGACGTCGCCCGCCTACATCGCGCTGAGGGAGGCGTGGTTCCAGTACTGCATTGCGCAGGCGTACCGGTACGGCTCGGCCGGCCTCATCCAGGAGTACCGCAACTACATCCACCAGCTGAAGAGCAAGTCGGATCTCAACGGGCGCTACGAGGTCATCAAGGTGCACCTCGGCATCTTCATGCACTTCGGCATGCGGCCGGGGATTGATCCCGAGTCCCGCAACAACGACGTCATGCAGGCCTCCACGGAGATCGAGAACTTCCTGAAGGGCGAGTTGTCGCGCCGGTCCGAGGCGGAATGGGTCACGCTGAAGGCACTGGCGCTAGCGAACTTCGCCGTCTGCCTGGAGCACCGCGGCGTGCGCGAGATGAACAACAACTTCCACCAGGAGGCGGTCAAGAACCTGAAGGAGGCGCTGGAGATCGAGAAGAAGTCGCTCGGCCTTCCGGACGGCGCCTACGAGACGAACCGCAACCTCGCCGTGATTCTCAAGCGGCTGAACAACGCGGAGGGGGAGACCTACTACAACGCCGCCGTCAAGCTCGGTCCGGGATCCGACAAGGGGCGGGAGGACGTCGAAAACCTGAAGAAGTTCTGGGCGGGACAGCTCAAAGAATAGCGTCTGGATAAAGACCATGCATTGCCTGCGCTGCAACCACAACAATCCGGCGACGATCATGTACTGCCAGAAGTGCGGGCAGAAGCTCGACATGACGGCGGACGAGATCGCCGGCTCGCTGATCGCCAAGGCGCAGGACGAGCGGATCAAGAGCACCGAGTTCTATTCCAAGCAGGTGCTCTTCTTCTCGATCCTGATCTTCGTGGTGTCGCTGACGCTCGTGATCCTGGCGGGCGGCGCGCCGAGCGACGTCTACGTGATGCCCTCGGCGTCGAGCGGCGCGAAGTTTGTCGAGCTTGGGGAAAAGGGAAAGTGGGATCCGCCCTTCGAGCGCGAGCTCTGCCCCTTCGGAGTGAAGCGCAAGTGATCACCCGACTCGGCCTGCGGGCCCGCCTGGTCCTCCCGGCGTGGTTGTTCCTCTTCCTGGGCGCGTGCGGCTGGCGCGACTTCAAGAGCGAAGAGTACCAGCGGTACTACCCGCAGGCGAGCACGACGACGAGCCACAAGAACACCGAGCGGCGCAAGATCCTCTACTGGGCAAAGGACCCCAAGGCGAAAGAGCGCATCGGCTACCTGGAGCGCTACGAGGTGACCCTGGCCGGCTCGCGTGACGCGAAGGACTACTACATCATCAAGGACCGCCACGGCCTCCAGGAGCTCGGCTACATCAACGACATCGGCGAGTTCTACCGCTACGAGAAGAACGGGACGATGACGAAGATCGGCGAGTGGCAGGTCATCGACCTCGGGATCAAGATCTTCTTCGGCAAGCCGGTCAATCACAACGTCCTGTTCGAGGACGTCGATCCGTACCGGGATTAGGCGTCACGGCCCCTGAGCCACGGCTCAGGGGCATCGAAGTACGAGGTTCGATGTACGAAGTACGAAGCAAGACCTCGTTCCCCTCCTCGAACCCCGCGCGACTCTTCCTGTGCCTGGTTTTCTGCCTGGGCACGGGCTGCGGCCTGACCTATCCCGTCTTCGACGACAATCAGCCGTTGAACAACCCTGTTCGTGTCGCCTATGCGGACGGAGGGCAAACCCTCGTCCTCGAAGATGGGCGCGTGCTGCGCCTCCGCCGTCCCGTGAAAGGACTGTGGGAGCGCGTCGCGCGGTCGGACTACGAAGTTGAAGTCATCGAGCGCGAGGACCTGGAAGACGGAAGCATCGTGGGTGACGTCTTCGTCAAGGTGCGCTACACCTTCTGCGGCACGCCGTGGGCAGGGAACTTGCCACTGTTCCCGGATCACGTCCCGGCGTGTGGGCGTGAACCGATCGACTACGGGCAGACTGAGTGAGGTCGTCCGCCGGAGCAGGGCCCCGGTACGATTCACCTCAACGGCTCTGGGTAATCGACATCCCGCTGGGCCCGCCGTACTGCACGACGATGTTCAGGCCGTGCGGGGTCTCTCCCGTCAGGCTGTCCGCCTTGTTGAGCCCCGTGTACCAGACCTGCACGGAGAGCATTCCCTGCGGCACGTCCATCTCGTGATGAAGAACCAGTGGTTTGCCGCTGGGCGAATCGAGCCAGTACCGCTGGACCAGCTGCTTGTTGACAAAGAGTTCCACCCACGAGTCATGCTTTTGCGAGAGAGGGAATCCGCGAAAGTCGATCTTGAGCTTCTTCTTCTCCACGCCGCCCGTGATGTTGCCGAAGGCGCCGCTGGTGATCTTGATGCCGGTGTACCAGCTTTGGTACTCAGGCGTTTCGCCCGGGATGGCCGCGCCTATGGGATTGCCGCACCCTGCCAGGCAGAGCGCGGCCATCGCCAAATTGCGGAGCGTGCTCAACGGCCTACTTGTAGTGAGCGCCCAACCGCGCAGCGGTTTGGCAGTCGAACTACTCCAGCTTCCCCAGGATCTCCCGCGAGATGACGATTCGTTGGATCTCACTCGTGCCCTCCCCGATTTCGCAGAGCTTGGCGTCCCGCATCTTCACCTCGACGCCGTACTCGCTCATGTAACCATACCCGCCCAGGCACTGGATGGCGTTGCGGCAGACGCGCATCGCCATCTCGCTGGCGAAGAGCTTGGCGCAGGAAGCCTCGAGCTTGTAGGGCCGGCCGGCATCCTTCAGGCGCGCGGCGTGGTAGATCATGTGCTTGGCCGCGCGGATCTCGACCTCCATGTCGGCGATCATGAACGCGACCGCCTGGTGGCCGCCGATCGGCTTTCCGAACGCGCGGCGCTCCGTCACGTACTTCGCCGCCTTCGCGTACGCGCCCTCGGCGAGGCCCAGCGCCATCGCGCCGATGCCGATGCGGCCACCGTTCAGGATGTTCATGAAGTAGTGGAAGCCCTGGCCACGCTCGCCGAGCAGGTTGCCCTCGGGGACGACGACATCCTCGAACGTCACGTAGCAGGTGTCGCTCCCGCGGCAGCCGAGCTTGTCCTCCTTCTTCGCGACGGTGATGCCCTTCCACGACGGGTCGAGGATGAAAGCGCTGATCCGCTGGTGCTTCGGCTTATCGGCGTCGGTGACCGCGGTGATGATCATCGAGCCCGCGACGCTCGCATTCGTCATGAAGAGCTTCGAGCCGGTGATCTTCCAGCCGCCCGCGACCTGGACGGCGCGCGTCGCGGTCGCGCCGCTGTCGCTGCCTGCGCCCGGCTCGGTCAGGCCGTAGGCGCCGATCCTCTCGCCGCGCGCGTTGGGCGGGACGTACGTCTCCTTCTGGGCCTTGCTGCCGAAGTCGACGATCGGCATCGTGCCGAGCGACGTGTGCGCCGCCAGCCCAAGGCAGGTCGATCCGCAGACCTTGGCGATCTCCTCGAGCGTGATGATGAACGAGAGAATGTCGAGCCCCGCGCCGCCGAGGTCCTCGGGCACCGGGATGCCCAGGAGGCCGATCTCCGACATCTTCGCGAAGATCCCGCGGTTGAACTCGCCCTTCTCGTCGATCTCGGCGGCCTTCGGCGCGAGCTCCTTGGCGGCGAACTCGCGCACCGTGTCGCGGATCGCCTTCTGGGTGTCGGAGAGCTCGAACGGGTCGGCAATCAGGGTGTCTGACATGGACGGATTTTAACAGGACACGGATAAGATGCCACGATGCTGAACCTGACGCTGCTGACGCTTCTTCTGTGGTCGCAGGACTCGAAGACGATCGAATGGGCCAGGGACCTCGACGAAGGGCTGGCCCAGTCGAAGAAGGACGGCCGGCCCGTCATCACCTACTGGACCTTCGAGACCTGACACTGGTGCAAGGTCCTTGAGAAGGAGACCTACCCCGACGCCGCGGTCGTGGCGCTCAGCAGGAAGTTCATCTGGGTCCTCGTCGATCGGGACAAGAGCCCCGACCTGGTGAAGAAGTACAACGTCTCCGGCTACCCTGCGCTCATCACGATCAACGACAAGCAGCAGAAGATCCACCGCTTCGCCGGCTTCAAGAAGCCGAAGGAGTTCATGGCGGAGCTCGAAGAGGCGCTGAAGCGCTGGCAGCTCCACAACGACGGCAAGGAGTGGGACACGCCCGCGCCGCGTCCCGAGACGATCTGTGCCGGCGCGAAGATCGAGACGTTCAAGGCTCCGGCGACGGCGGTGTGCGCCGGCATCGCCTTCCTTGGCGGCGACCTGTGGCTCGGTCAGACCGGGAAGCTCTACAAGATCGATCCGAAGAACGGAGAGGTGAAGGCGACGTACGACTTGCCCGAATCGACGATGGACTTGTGCACCGACGGCAAGGTGCTCTACAGCGTCCCATCGTCGTGGACCGCCGGGTCGCCGATCAGCACGATCGATCCGGCGACTGGCAAGGTCACGGGCGAACTCGTAACGGCGGCGAACAAGAAGAACAAGCACTCGGGGGCGAACGGGATCGAGTTCGTCGGCGGACAGCTGGTCGTCCTCGAAGGCATGGGCGGCGTGCTGAACGTCGTCGATCCAAAGACCGGCGAGATCACGGAGTCGATCAAGACGAAGGAGACGTGGCAGGGCGGGCTGGCGTTCGACGGCACCGTCTACCTGCTCGGCAGCCGCACGCACGTGACGTGGATGAGCCCGAAGGGGGAGACGCTCAAGAAGGTCGCGGTGAACTACCCGATCCGCTCGCTCGGCGTCGTCGACGGCGTCGTGTGGGCGATGGAGCAGCCGATCTTCGGCCACGACAAAGACCACAAGTCCATCCAACTCTGGCCGCAGGAGACGAAGGTTTACAAGCTCACGTTCGACAAGTAACTTCACGGCACATCGTGACGAAGTTCGCGCGCCGGATGGACAAGATCGAGCTCTCCGGCATCCGCCGGATCTTCGACCTGGTCCAGGGGATGACCGACGCGGTCGATCTCTCGCTCGGACAGCCGCACTACGACGCGCCGGAGGCGGTCAAGAAAGCGGCGAAGGACGCGATCGACAGGGGCTTCAACCGCTACACGGTCACGCAGGGAATCCCGGCGCTGCGGGACAAGCTCAAGGGCACGCTCTCGAAGGCGTTCGGGCTGAAGGACCCCGCGGTGCTCGTCACGTGCGGGACGGCGGGCGGACTCTTCCTTTCGCTGGCCGTGCTCGTCGAGGAGGGGGACGAGGTCCTGGTGCCCGATCCGTGCTTCGGGCTCTACAAGCACCTCGTGAGTTTTTTCGGCGGCAAGGCGGTGATGATCGACACCTATCCCGACTTTCGGCTGACGCCGAAGCACATCGAGAAGGCGGCGACGAAGAAGTCGAAGTGGCTGATCTTCAACAACCCCGTGAATCCGACCGGGGTCGCCTACCGAAAGGACGAGGTTGAGGCGATCGCCGACGTCTGCCGGAAGAGGGGGATCTTCGTCATTTCCGACGAGATCTACGACGCGTTCAGCTTCGACTTTCCGCACACGAGCCTGCCGAAGCTGATGCCGGAGCAGTCGCTGCTGCTCGCCGGATTCTCGAAGACCTACGGCGTGCCGGGCTGGCGGCTCGGCTATGCGGCCGGGCCGGCGGACATCATCGACAAGATGACGATGCTGTCGCAGTTCACGTACGTCTGCGCTCCCGCGCCGCTCCAGGCGGCGGCGGTGACGGCGCTCGACGTCGACATGTCGAAGGAGATCGGGACCTATCGCGCGAAGCGGGACATCATGTACGAAGGGCTCCGGGAGCGCTTTGACGTCGTGAAGCCGCAGGGCGCGTTCTACCTCTTCCCGAAGTGCCCGTGGGGGAGCGACCAGGAGTTCGTGAAGAAGGCGATCGACTCGAAGCTGCTCATCGTCCCTGGCAGCGCCTGCTCGCAGAAGAGCACGCACTTCCGCCTCGCCTTCGCCGCCGACGACAAGGTGCTCAAGCGCGGCGTCGAGATCCTGAACAAGATTTCCAAGAAGTGAAGACGGTCCGCGTCACGTTCGACCTCACCCCCGGGCCGCTGGCGCTGCTCAAGACGCGCTGCCGCGTCGTTTCCGGGGACGCGGACGGGCTCATCTGCCTGCTGCGCGACCGCGTGGACGCCTCCGTGATGACGCCGCGGCTCAAGGTCATCGCGCAGTTGGCCGTCGGGGTCGACAACATCGACCTCGCGGCGGCGCGCGAGCGGGGCATCGTCGTGACGAACACGCCCGACGTGCTGACCGACGCGACGGCGGATCTCGCCTTCGCCCTGATCCTGGCCTGTGCGCGCGGGATCGTGAAAGGCGACCGCTTCATGCGCACCGGCGCTGTTTGGCGCTGGGAGCCGTTCGGGTTCCTGGGCCGTGACCTGGCCCGGGGCTTCGCAAGCTCGACAACGTCGTGCTGCTACCGCACATCGGCAGCGCGACGGTTGAGACGCGCGAGGCGATGGCGATGCTCGCGGTGCGCAACGTCATCGAGGTGGTGGAGGGGCGGAAGGCGCTTAGGCTGGTGCGGTGAACAGGGCACGGCGCGATCCTTGATCGCGACCGGGGGTGGCTGGCGCGCGCGGTGAACGAGTCCTTCTGCCCGGAGGTACCATGATGGCCGAACCCCATGGCCCAGATCACTTGTCCGTCGTGCAAGAGCACGTTCATGCTGCCCGGCGGCGCGGGACGCCGATGCGTCTGGTGCAACGCCGACCTGACCGGGACGGAAGTGCCGGAGCCGCCGTCTTTTCCGTCGGCGCCCGAAGCGGCCGCGACGGAACCATCCCGCCCGGCTGAGCCGCGCCCCTCGGCGCCGACGCAGCGGATCATCGTCACGACGTGGCGACCTCCCATCTTCGGCTCCACCCTTGCGGCGGCCGATGCCGCTTCCGCGCCGTCGCCGGCGGCTGAGCCTCCGCCCCCGCCGCCGCGCCGCGATCCGGTCAGCGCAAGCTGCCCGATCTGCGGTCAGCTCGCGAAATTCGAGACGGCCGGCGCCATGGTGCGCTGCGAGCGATGCGGCTGCGATCTCGTCGAGCCCGACCGCGCCGGCGTGGTTGCCCGCGTCGCCGTGGCCGCGAGGGGCGAGCCGGAACCGCCGGCGGAGATTCCCTGTCCCCAGTGCGGCGGAATACTCTCCGTGCCGGCCGACGTGCCGGGCCCGCAGGTGCGGTGCGTGCCCTGCCAGCGCGCGCTCACGACGCCCGATCTGCCGCTCGATAGGTGGGTCGATTTGAAATCGACCCTGCAGGCCGGGGCGCAAGCCGAGCATCTTGTTTTCCTTCTCCGCTCGAGGTGGACCCTCGGTGCGATCTCGGCCGGTTACGTGGGTCGACTTTCCGCGATGATGAGCCGCGTCGTGACGTGGCTGCGACAGCCTCCGGCCGAGCGGGCCTGCGACCTGCCGCTGCCGATCTCGACAGCGACCGATCTGCTGCGTCAGTTCACCTTCGCGCCCGACGAAGCGCGCACCGAGTCGGAGAGCGCGGAGCGGGTCGTGCTGTCGATCTCGCCGAAGGGCCCGGTCGCCCTGCCGCCGGTGCTGCTCACGCTCGCTCCGGGAGGCGACGGCTCGCAATTCGCCATGGCCGACGACGGCGCGTCGATGGCAGAAATGGCGCGGGACTCGATCCGGTCGAGAATCGCCTCGAGCGCGCCGCGCGCGCTGTTCCGGTTTCTTGCCTACCGCCTCGTGTTCGGCGAGTGGATGCGGCCGCAGACGATGACGCTGGTGCCGCGGACGATCCTCGAGCGCGAGCTGCGGCGGCTGGGGGCGGCGGACGAGCGGTTCACGGCGCTGCTTGGAAGAATGGGCGGAGCGCGTTAGCGGCGGCGCGGCGCCACGCCATACGGGTCAAGGCCCTCTGAAAAATCCGCGCCACGCGGCCCGAAGTTCGCCCTCCCGCGCTTCCGTCGTCACGTGCGGGCGCGGACGCGACGACTGCGTCGGCCTCATCCGACGGCGTTTCCGCTGAGCAGGGGGCTACCGAAGCGTTCGCTCCCAATAGGCGCTCGCCTCCTCCAGCGTCATCACCTGGACGCCCTCGTCCGCTGAGACATGGGCGAAGCCGACCGTGAACCGCCTCCAATGACCGTCGACCTCGATGAACCAGTCGTCGGACGACGCCGCGAGCTGCTTCGAATCGTAGGCCCGCGCCGACTCCGAGACTTCCACTCTCAGCTCCCGCTGGCGAAGGTCACTCACAAGCGCGGCGAGCGTTGCCGGCGATTTCCGTTTGGCATTCATCCACGAAGCCAGCGCTTTGCCGTTGACGCAGGCGTCGATCGCGTGCGCATAGGCGGGTCCGAGCCAGTCCCGCGCGTGCTCGCGCAAGAGCGGCAGGAGCGTGCGGGCAAGGTCGGGATCGCGCTTCTCGGCCACCGCGGCGCACATGGCGCGAGCCGCGTCGTATCCCGGGCACTGCAACGCCGCCCGCCAGGCGGGCAGCCATACCGATCGATCGAACTTCCCGAGCGCGCGGAACGCCTCTTCGCGGACCTGTTGGATCTCGGACCGCGCCATTGCGCGAAGCGCCGGCAGGAGCGACTCGATCCGCGCCTCGCCGATGACTCGAGCGCCGGCCGCGCGGACGTTGGCGTTCTTGCTGCGAATGGCCCACGTCGCGACGCGGAGCGCGTCGTCGCGCGCGATCGCGTCCACGGTCTCCGCCGGCGCCAGTTCCAGCAGCCGCCGCTCGTTTGTCAGGATCTCTTCGCGCGTGCCGAGCCGGACCATGGCGTACGCCCAGGGTACTGCCGTCCCGGGCGTGACCCGGCGGTTGAGCACTTCGAATGCCGGCCGGTCGTTCAGCAGAATCGCCGCCTCGATCAGATGAAAACGCACAATGTCGTCGTCCTCTTTCGCCGCGGCCGCCCTCAGCGCCTCGCGGAACTTCTCTCCGTGACGCATCCGCACGATCGCGGCGGCGCTGCGGCGCACATCGACGTCTACGTTGAGCAGCAGCCGCGCGACGTCCTCATCACAATCGCAGTCGCGAAGGCAACCGAGCGCTTGTAGAGCGGCGAGAGTCACGTCGCGATCCCGCGTTCGGAGCCGCTTCTGAATGACGGCCGTAAGCGCTCCGCACACGGGGCGATAGGGCCAGTGCCCCTCGGGAATTGCCAGCTTGATGTCGTCGTGGAAGATCTGCGCAAGGAGCGGCCCGACGTCAACGGATGAACTGCTGAGGAGTCGCCTCACCAGTTCCATCCGCACGGGATCGGCGGCGTCGCGAAGGACTCTCGCCGCGAGTTCGTTGAGCTTCGGCCCGAGGGATCCCGGCTCGGGCCAGAACAAGGGGTCAAGAAAGGCCTTGCGGATCTCCGATGGGAACCGGCGATCGGCGACAATGGCAATCGCCGCTTCGCGAAGACCCTCGTCGTGCCAAGCGAGCTTGGACAACATCTGCGCGGCGGCAAGTCGCCTCGGCGTTTCGAGCGCTTCGTCCCGAACGCGCCGCAGGCAGAGCTCGATCAGCGGCGCCTGATCCACGTGGTCGCAGATCGCCCAGGCCAGGTCGCTCATGAAGTTGCCGCCGTAGGCGCGATGCCGATCCCTGGCCGGTTCACACAAGTCCAGGATCGTGCTGAGGGCGCTGGTGGACGCGCACTCGGCCAGATCGCCCGCGAGCGGGTCGCCGCCCGAGAAGCGCAGCTGCCCGTCCTTGGCCGCCTTGATGCAGACCGCCAGTGCAAGGTAGACGTGCTCTGGACGATGCAGTCGGGCGAGGCACCGGGCGGCGGTGTAGGCGCGGAACCGCTCGCCGCCCCTGTCGCGCACGTAGAGCTGCGCCAGTCGGACGGCTTCGCTTTCCGCCAGCACCGGGTCAAGCTCCGACGCGGCGTCGAGCAACGAAGCTGCCAAGTCCTCGTTCTTGAGATCCCAGTAGCGGCGCATGAGCTCGGGGGCGGCCTCCTTCGCCTTCGCGTGGACGAGAACCCGGATCGCGGCGAGCCCCGCCCATGGCTCCGCTTCACGAATGACCTTGAGGCATCGCTCGGTGCCCGGGGGATGGCCCGCTTCGTTGAGGAAGTCGATGGCGGCAACCACGACGAATCCGTATCCGTCATCGAGCAGCGGCTCGACCGCCGGCCACGAGTCCCAGTGCCGGCGGCATCGCAGCGCCTCGACGCCCGTTTCGCGAATGAAGGCGTTTGAGTTCGTGAGCAGCGCCTCGAGATTGCGCACGGAGACAGAAGGCGCCAGCGCGAGCCGCCGGGTGAAGGAACGGATCAGGTCCGGGCTCAGTTTGCCGTCGGTGCGAAGCGAGTCGTACTCACTCGCCTCGGGGTCACGCAGAAACTGAAGCGCGATCGCGGCGACCCGGCCGTCCGGGTCGGCGGCGAGCTTGCTCGCCAGGAGGACGCGATTGGAGGCATCAGGATCGGAAAGGGCGGCGAGGTAGAGGCCCTGGAGCGCTGTGTCGGCGAGGTAGCCGCCCATCAACGGCGGCAGCTTGGTGAAGAGCAGGGTCCGGCGCTCCTCGGCGGAACCGGCGCGCATTCCATCACAGAACTCGGGCACGTGCTCGAGGATGACGGGCGGCGTGGCCGCGAGGACGTTGAGCAGGCGAAGCAGTCGGCGCGCACGGGTGGAGCCTTCGGGCGCGTCGCCCTTGGACGCCTGCTCGAGGAGGGGACGCGCGCGTTCTCCGGCCTCCGCCAGCGCATGCTCGGCGGTCTCGCGCGTCTCGGGATCCGTCGCATCCAGTTGATCGACCCGATTGGCGAGAGTGTCCGGGGCTTGCAGGAGCAGGAGGAGAAGCCACGCCATCTCTCATTAGGGACGAGAACGGCCGGCGAGAGTTCGGCGGGACTACTTCAATCCCAGCGTGTAGAGATCGTCCTCGAGATCGAGGTCGAAGCTCAACCTGGCGCCAATGCCGACGTGGATCCGGCCCCCTGGAAATCCGCTTCACGTTCTCCGAATTTCTTAAACGCTCCGCGCGTTCCTACGCACTGTACTCACTTTTTTTCCGCCGAATTTCGCCGTCCGCGCATTTTTTTCTGCGCCGCCCCGCGCTTCCGTCGTCACGTGCAGAAGCCATTTGAAAGGAGCGAATCATGGGCGACCCGAAAGCCGATACGGTCCTCGGCCTCCTCCAGCTCAAGCTCCAGGGCGTCGTCGAACTTTTCTACGCCGACGCCGACCTCGGCGCGGCGCTCCTCGAGGTCGTCGAGGAGATCGGCGACGAGAAGCTCCTGGCATGGATCGACGAGCTTCGTCCCCGAGCCGTCGAGCGCGGCATCCGCGCGCCGCTCTCCCTCGACAACGCGCAGCGCTACATCAAGACCGAGCGCTTCCGCCGCGCGGCCGGCACCCGCTTCAAGAAGATCGTCGAGCGCGGCGACTCCTACGTCCGCCCGATCGTCAGCCTGCCCATGGCCGACATCGACGACCTCGTCGGCAACGGCATTCCCACGGCGACGGGCCGCGTCGCCGTCGAAGAGGCGACCGTCCAGCAGATCAAGGAGGCGGCGAAAGCCGTGCGGCGGCGCAACGGCACCTCGGGCCCGACGGCGAAGAGGCCCAAGAGCCACTTCGACCTCGCGATGGAGCACCTGCGGCAGGCCGGGGCGCTCACCGACGATCAGGTGCGGCAGCTCCAGGCAGTCACCGCGACCCAGGGGACGTCCCCTGCACCGGCGGCGACGTCAGGGGACGTGCCCCGCACCGAGGCGGTCGTCGATCCTCCGCTCCATCCCGCGGCGCCGAGGTCAGGGGACGTGCCCCGGCAGGTGCCCATCGCCCCGATTCCCGTTCCGTTGACATCCGCGACGCCGCGGAGCAGGCTGCTCGTCGCCTCGCTCACGGAGAATCCGAAGAGGAAGGGGCGGCGGGGGCGCGGACGAGTGGCGTGAGGTCCGGGCGCGGTAGACTGCGCTTCATGCAGGAAAAGAAAGTCGCGCCTTGCGTCACAAAACGGTCCGTCCGCTCCGTACTCCCCGCGTGAGGATCGCCTTGGCCCACGAACCAGCAGCCGATGCCGCCCTCCTCGCCCGCTACCACGCCGGCGACGCGGCCGCTTTCGATGAGCTCTACGCCCGCCACAAGGACGCGCTCTACCACCACGCCCGTGCGCTCACGCGCGACGACGGACTCGCCGAGGACCTGCTGAACGAGTCCTTCCTGGAGCTGGCGCGGCAGGGCGACGCGGCGCGCTCCGCGTCGTCCTCCCTCGCGCCGTTTCTCCACACGGTGCTCCGCCGCCGCGCCGCGGACCGCCGCCGATCGGACCAATCGACGCGGCGCCGCGAAGCCGGCTTCTCACAGCAGTGGGTCCGCGAGCGCTCCGACGGCGTCGATCCGTCGCAGCTGGCGGACCTCAACCGCGCGCTGGGCCTTCTTCCCACGGAGCAGGCAGAGGCGGTCGTCCTGCATGCCTACGCAGGGCTGACCTTCCAGGAGGCGGCCGACGTCCTCGATGCGTCGATCAACACGGTCGCCTCGCGATATCGCGCCGCGCTCAAGCGGCTGGCGGAGCTCATGAACGAAGGGAGTCGGGCATGAACGAGAACGACGTCGAAGCGCTGCTGGAGACGACCGCCCTCGTCCCGGCGCCGTCGTCGCGGCGCGCGCCGCCGGCGGTGCGTCCGTGGCAGGGCCGCCTCATGACCGCGGCCGCGCTGCTCGTCTGCGCGGCGGTTCTCGCGGCGCTCTTTGTCGCGCCGTCGCGCGTGGCGCCGACTGCGCCGTCGCAGGACGAGTTGCAGAAAACGCTCGACGCCATCCTCAAGCGGCTCGGCGACGAGTCGATCGAGGCGCGCGACGCGGCGATGAAAGAGCTGCGCGGGTTCCTCGACGGCGATGCGAAGGCGGAGCTCGTCCAAGGCCGGCTCTCGAAGCTCGGCGCCGACGCACGGGCGCGGGTCGAGGAGGAGTTGGAGCGGTTCGTGTCGCGCAGGCATGGCAGGATCGCCTACCAGAGCGGCCTCGAGCTCCGCGTCGTCGACTGGAACGGCCGGAACCCCGGCAGACTGGCCGCCGACAGGAATCCGCCGATCGGCGTGGAGTGGGCGCCTGATTTTTCGCGCGCCGCGTACACGAGCGGGAACTGCATCGAGGTGGTCGGCCCGGACGGCGAGCGCCTGAAGCGGATCAACTGCGGTTCCCGGGAGCCGCACGGCGTCTCGTGGTCGCCCGACGGCAAGCGACTCACGTACTGGACGTGGAGCACGGGCGATGCGGGCTGCCGCAAGGTGTGGGTCGGCGAGGTCGACGGCGAGCAGAAGCAGCTCACGGACGAGCAGTCGCTCGAGACGCACCCGAGGTGGTCGCCGGACGGGACGTGGATCGCCTTCTGGAACGACGAGGGGTCGCTGCTGCTCATGCACCCCGACGGCCGCGAGCGGCACGCGCTCGCGACGCTCAACACGAAGGGCGTCGAGCCGACGTGCCTGTGGACGCGCGACGGAAAGGCGCTCCTGGCGGCGGGCGCCGAGGACGCGCGCATCGTGCAGCTCGACGGCCGCGAGCGGGGGCGGCTGGAGGGCTGGGGCTGGAACTGGCAGTGGTCGCCCGACGGGACCCGGCTCGTGTTCGAGAGGGAGAACAACATCTGGGTCGTCGACGGTGATCTCAAGACCGCGAAGGCGCTGACGGCGGAGGCCCGCGAGAACCGCAGCCCGGCGTGGTCGCTCGACGGCCGGATGATCGCGTTCCTCTCGGGGCGCGACGATCCGCGCGAGCGCGGGGTGAAGGGGTTTTCGCCGCGGCTCGAACTCTACGTGATGGAGGCGGGCGGCGCCAACCCGGTCCGGCTGACGACGGAGGGCGTGCAGTCGCGGCCGAGCTGGATGCGGGATGAGCGCTGAGAACCACCACGCCCGGTATAGTGTCGGCGTGCCCCACTTCGACATCCCGCTCAACCTGCCGCACGCGTCGAGGGTCTCTCTCCGGCTGGTCCACTTCACGTCCGATCCGGCCGCCAAGACGACCGCGCGCGCGATCGTGGAACTGCTCGCGCCTTACAACGACGGCGACAATCCCGCAACGGCGGAGGCGGACCGGATCGTGACCGAGGCGGCGAAACTCGGGCGCAAGCTCGTCGACGAAATCGAGGCATCGACGTGCGGGCACGATCGCCTGGGCCAGGCGGTGCGCAACCTGTTCGAGTGCCTCGAGCTCGGCAAGGAAGGCGCGGAGATCTCCCTGCGCGCGGGGGAGAATCCGAATTCCGCTCTGCGGCCGATCTGATTCGGCCGATAACAAGAGAGGATGCTCCGCCGGCTCGTTCGCGCTTCGCTCTACAGTCTTCCGCTCGCCCTTGCCACGCTCCTGCTGGCGCTCTGGCGATACAGCGACGCCTTCAGCCATCCGCCGCTCTCCTGGCTCCGCGACGGACTGATGCCGCTGGCGATGGTGGCGAGCGCGTTCGGCGCGGTGATGCTCTTTGCCGTCGGAGTTCTCTGGCGCGGGCCCCGGGAAGTCCGGGCGATGGCGCAGGCCGTGGCCGGGCTCGAGTTCGAAGTCGCCAGGCAGAAGCTGGAGTTGAAGGCGACGATCGAGTTCCTCTCGGCCGAGCGCCAGATCGGCCTGATCCTGAACGAGGACGTCGAGTTCCGATCGATCCTCGAGAAGGTCCTCGCGATCGTCGCGGGACTTCTCGGCGGCAGCCCCGAGGACGAGATCGAGGTCTTCCTCGCCGATAAGGAGTCGGGGAAGCTCAAGCTGCGCTGCGCGTGGACCTCGGGAAAGCCGTGGTTCGACCGGGGGCTCGGCAAGCTCAAGCGCGATGACGAGTTCGTCCGCGCGGCGCTGTCGCAGGGTACGGTGTCGCGCGCCGACGCCGGGCGCATCGCCCTCTGCTCACCTCTTGCCCACGACGGCGAGACCATCGGCGTCCTCAGGCTGGCGTTTTCCGCCGGCTCCGGGGAGTACGCGAAGGTGCTCGGGCCGCATGTTGCAGAGCTCGCGCGGTTCATCGCGCTGGCGCTGAAGACGCCGGACCTCTACACGCGCGCCGTGGAGGACGGGCTGACCGGGCTCGCGACGAAGCGCCATTTCCAGTCGCAGATCTCGGAGATGGTCGAGCGCGCCAAGCGGCAGGGCGACGTGCTTTCGATCGTCATGCTGGACATCGACCACTTCAAGAAAATCAACGACACGCACGGACATCTGTCGGGCGACCACGTGCTGAAGGCCGTCGCGCAGATCCTCAAGGGCAGCGTTCGCGTGAAGGCCGGCGATCGCGCTTACAACGCGTACCGGTACGGCGGCGAGGAGATGTCGCTCCTGCTCCCGCGCGCCTCGCTTGAGAAGGCAGCCGAAATCGCCGAACGCGTGAGGCAGGCGATCGAAGGGCACACGTTCATGGGCGACAAGAAGCAGGCGATCCCGTGCACGGCCAGCCTCGGCGTCGCGCAGTTCGATCCGCTCACGATGCGCGAGCCGGGCGACCTGATTGCGTCCGCGGACGCGGCGCTCTACCGCGCCAAGCAGGGCGGGCGGAACCGGGTCGAGCGGGCGGCAGCACCTTCGTACGCGCCCGCACCGCCCTGCGAAGCGCCACCCGGTGCGCGAAGCAGGGATCGGACGACGCGGCGGGGCGTCATTTCGCCGGCGTGAACTTCATGCTTCGTACTTCATGCCGCCACTACCCCTGAGTACCTTCGCTCAGGTGCATTGCGCTTAGAACCTATCCCAGTAGGCCGTGCCGTCGCGGCGGGTCGAGAAGCGAGTCAGCCAAGGAGCGAGGAGGAGGCCAGCCTTGTAGAGGCTGCCGACGACGAGCGACGCAGTCCGCCACACGTGAGTGGGG
>Ga0247727_10002714_pt1 | contig 40054 bp, 30 predicted proteins | sample WisWelCaveWW1625_FD_202498 | JGI IMG/M metagenome (GOLD analysis project Ga0247727, IMG submission 202498) | Biofilm microbial communities from Wishing Well Cave, Virginia, United States - WW16-25 | ecosystem: Environmental > Aquatic > Deep subsurface > Groundwater > Cave microbial mat | place... | reverse complement strand
CAGCAAGTTCATCAGCACCACCGACAGCACCAACTCCGCCCACGCCACCTACGCCGCCGCAAGTCCCGGCTTCCACCTCGGCACCAACGCCACCAACACCGCCCACGGCGCCGCAGGGCGCAGCCGCCACCAAGCCGCCGCCACCGCCCGGAACTGCCGGGCCGGGCAAACTGCCGGGGCCGGCTGCGAAGACCGGCGCAAAAACCGGCAAAGCCGACAAACACGGCCACGACCACAAACACGATCACGGCCACAACCACGCCGAGCGCGCGACCAAGGCCCTCGCCAAACTGCGCACCAAACGCTATGCCTCCCTCAACGAGGCGGGCGATTCGCTGGGCGAGGCGTTGAAGAAGGACAAGAGCAAGGCGACGAAGGACTTGCTGGCCGCTTTGAAGGATCCGAAACTCGATCCCAAGGTCCGCGACGAATCCACCACGGAAAAACTCAAGGACCTGCAGGCCGCCTGTGCGGAATGGCTCTGCCAGCCGGACCTCAAATCCGATGCCATGCCCGTCGTGCGAAATCTGTTGAACGAGATTCGCATGGAGGTGATGGACGTCGAGATGGATTTGAAGAAGGGACGCCGGGAGGCGCTGGCGGCGGCAAACACGGACGCGGAACTGACCACCGCACTCGGCCCGAAGGGTGCAACTGCGTTGCAGGGTTATGACGCCGCGGTCAAAGGCGGGAAGAAGAATGGCGCGGAGGCCCTTTCCGCCTTGGACGCCTTTGAGGAGTCCTGCTCCGCCTGGCTCGACGATCCGAAAAACAAGAAGCATCCCGAGCGCAACAAGGTCAAGGCCGCCCTCGCCGGCGCGCAAAAAGAAATGGGCAGCATCCGCGAGACCCAGGCGGCGCTGAAGCAGATGAAGAAGCCGGCCGCCAACTTCAAAAAGACGGGCGTTTGGTCAGGGCCGGGGGTCAAGGGTGTTGAAATCAGTTCGGCGAAGACGATCAAGGACGTAGGCTTCGTTCCCGGCTCGGACGAGCGGCAGATCACGGAGTTCCTCGACACGTTGGAGCGCGAGGCCGAGCGCAGCGACGTGTTCGCCGCCCTTGCGAAAGACATGACCTCTGGCACCAGCCCGACTCCGCTGAAGATGGCCTTCGGCAAGAACTCCTGCGGATTCGGCGACAGTTCCGCGACGATGGCGGTGGATCTCGACGACATGCGCTCGCTGCCGGACAAGCCTTCTTCGGTACAGATGCGCGACGGCACCCAGGCGCTGGGCGGCACGACCGGGACGGAAGTGTTGCTGCACGTGTTGGAGGAACGTTTCTACATGCAGCAGAACGGCGGCGACTACTCCGACGCGCACGACCGCTGCCTTTCGCCGGGCAGTTTGCAGAACCGTTACCGCGGCGAGCTGGGCATCCAAAGCAGCTCAGTCATCTTCGATTGTCACGAGCACGACCACGGCCCGGCGGTCAAACCGTCCGAGCAACTGGCCGATTTCATCTCGATTGACAGCCGCGGCGTCATTCAGACGACCAAGGACATCAAGTTTCACAAGGACGCCGATCCCGGTGGCACCGCGTACACGCCCGATCCGTCGCAGACCGGTTCGCTGGTGGCGGGCGACCTGGTTGCCGAAATGGACGCGCGGCTGCAAAAAGCCTGGGACGAGGTCTTCCTGAAACCGCTGACCGCCACGCACGGCCAACGGGGGTTCGACGAGAACAAGACCAACCTCCGCACCATGGAGCAATACCTCGACCGCAAGTTCGATGGCGACGCGGCGCAGGTGAACAAGGCGATGGGCGATTACAAGAAGGCTTACCAGGTGGAGGCCGTGCGATTGAAGAAAAAGTTCAAGGAAGATCAGAAGCAATGGCGCACGGACCTGGGCAAGAAAACCAAGGCAACCGAGGCGTTCCTGGCGGAAGATCCGGACAAGGACGATCCCGGCAGCCAGGAACTGCAAGCGCGCCGCGAGCAGCGGGCCAGGATCCATATCAACGACTCGTGCAACAACAAGAACATGGAGGGCAGCATGGCCGGCATGGCGTACCAGGACCAGAATTGCGCCCTGACCAGCCTGGGAGCGATTCTGGGAAAAAACTCCAGCGAGGTGGTCGAGACGTATCTGCGCAAACACGGGGCGTCACCCGCCACGGCGAAAAAGTATTCCTGCGTCCAGGACACCACGATTTTCTGGCGGGCCGAGCAAGACAAGCTCTCCACCAACAAGTTCATGTTCGGCGAAGGGGACATGCCCACGAGCGAAAGCGCGCCGGAGATCGGCGACGCGCAGCTTGGCGGCATCCGCGAATTGATCAGCAGCGAGGTGGAGGCGCGAAACAAAAAGCCAGGCGGCCTGCGTTACAAAGCCATCCAGGATGGCAGCCCTGACAAGGGTCAGATGTATCCGATGGCCGATTTGCTCTCGCGGATGAAGAAGTATCCCGGCGGAACACAATTCCAAGTCTTTCTGAACGCGGGCGTCAGTGCTCCCGGCGTCCACGGCAGCCGGCACTGGATTTACGCGGAAATCTACAAAGGCAAGCTGGTCATCGAGGACTACCAGAAAACCGTGGACGAGCAGAAAAAGCCAACCAAACAAACCGCCTATGTGGTCGGCGACGACAACACCGGCCCGAATCACCCAACTTTGGACGAACCCGGTGTTTTCACGGAAGGCTGCTTCATCGCGTTGGTGCCGGACGTGGCCGCCTTGAAGAACGTTGATCCTCCGGATACGAAGAATGCCAAATTCCCGCAGTTGAAATGAGCCGGCCTGCGCCTCCGGCTGTTGGTTGCGGAGGCGCGCCGAAAACGCAATTGCCGGCCCGCTCAAGCCAAGCCGGATTCCCGCTCACGCCGACAGGCTGGTCAGCGCCTTGCGGGCCTGTTCCTCCTTCGCCTGCCACTCGACCATTCGCTGCTGGTGTTCCTGCAAGACCTGCGGCGGCGCTTTCTTGGTGAAGTTCGGGTTTCCCAGCTTTAGCCGGACCTTTGCGAGTTCCGCCCCGGCTTTTTCGATTTCTTTTTGCAAGCGCGCCTTCTCCGCTTCGACGTCCATGATGCCGTCCAGCGGCAGGAAGAGTTCACCAAGCGCCGTGTGCGCGGTGGGCGTGCCTTTCGGCGGCGTGGCATCCGGCGTGATTTCGAGCAGGTCGGCGTTGAGCAGAATCTTGATCACTTCGGCATCGTGCGGCAGGACGATGTTTGCCGGCTTGAGGATGAATCGCACTTTTTTGCCCGACTGAATGTTGCCGATGCGGCGCAGGTTGCGGCCTTCGGTGACGAGGTCGTATTTGGCTTGGGCGAATTCGAGATAGCAATCGTCCAAGCCGTAGTGATCGCGCATCTCCGAATCGAATGGCTTCGGCCATGGGGCGTTCATGATGGTCTGGCCGCCTTGATTGTCCGGCATGTCTTCCGCGTAACCCATGCCGTGCCACAGTTCCTCCGTGATGAACGGCAGGAATGGGTGGAACAACCGCAGCGTGTGGCTTAACACGAAATCAATCACGGCGAGCGTGTTCGCGTGGCGGGCTTCCACGTTCGTAGCAGCCGACGTAAGGAGGCTCTGACTGATTTCGGATTTCGGATTTCGGATTTCGGATTTTTCAGTCAGAGCCTCGTTACCTCGGCTGCTACTGGACAAGACCGCCTTCGTCGCCTCCACATACCAATCGCAATACTCGCTCCAGAAGAAACGGTAGAGCGTCGCGGTGGCTTCGTTGAATTTGTATTCGACGAACGCGGTCGTGATTTCTTTGATGGCCTGGTGGAGCTTCAGCAGAATCCACCTGTCGTCGTTGGTCAGCAGCGACGGGTTGATTTCGCCCTGGACTACTGCAGGCGGGACGCCCGCAGGACTGTTGGCAGACGAGGACGTCTGCCCCACTAGCTGGCGGAAACGGCAGGCGTTCCAGAGTTTGTTGCAAAAGTTGCGGCCCAGTTCCACGTCCTTTTCGTCGAAGAGCACGTCCTGACCGAGCGGCGCACTGCGCATCGTGCCGAAGCGGAGCGCGTCCGCGCCGTATTTGGTGATGAGTTCGAGCGGATCGGGCGAGTTGCCGAGAGTCTTGGACATCTTGCGGCCCTGCTTGTCGCGGATGATGCCGGTGAAATAGACGTTGCGGAACGGCAGGTCACCCATGAACTCGTAGCCCGCCATGATCATGCGCGCGACCCAGAAGAAAATGATGTCCGGCCCGGTGACGAGATCGGTGGTCGGATAAAACTTCTTCAACGTCTCGGTTTGCTCCGGCCAGCCCATCGTGGCAAACGGCCAGAGCCAGGAACTGAACCAGGTGTCGAGCACGTCGGGGTCTTGGGTGAAGCCAAATTCCTGTTCAAGAACTCGGGCCAACGCTTCACCCGTGACAGTTGGCATGATAACAACGTGAAGATTGACTTTGCGCAAGTCCCCGTGATCGTCATCAGGCACTATTTCTCCCGTTTCTGGAAAACGGATTACAGCATGGGCTTTCACATCGGCAGGTAGATCCTTCAAGAACTTTAGTGCCGCGACAGGATTGAAGTCACCCCAACGAGGACCCGGACCCCACACCGGAATCCGATGTCCCCACCAAAGCTGGCGGCTGATGCACCAGTCCTGAATGTTCGTCAGCCAGTGGTCATAAACCTTCGCCCACCGCTGCGGATGGAAACGCATCTTCCCGGAGCGCCGGTCTCCGACCCGGCGTGTTTCTGTGGCTTCTCCCAACGCGCCGGATCGGAGATCGGCGCTCCGTTCCGTAGCATCGTCTTGCTCCACACACGCCTTGGATTGCTCCACGGCGGGATACTTCAAAAACCATTGCTCGCTCAATCGCGGCTCGATGGGCACTCGCGCGCGCTGGCTGAAACCGATTTTGTTTTCGTAAGGTTCTTCCTTCTCCAGCGCGCCGACTTCCTTGAGTTTTTCTACCGCCACCTTCCGCGCGGCGAAACGGTCCATGCCCGCGAGGTCTTTGCCGGCGAGATCGTTCATCGAACCGTTCGGGTTCATGATGTCCACGGCGGCGAGTTTGTGGCGCTGGCCGATCTCAAAGTCGTTCTTGTCGTGCGCCGGCGTCACCTTGAGCACGCCCGTGCCGAACTCGAAGTCCACGTATTCATCGCCAATGATCGGGATGAGCTTTTTCTCCGCCGGCAATTCCGCGGGCAACGGACGAATGGCGTGCTTGCCGATGAACTGCGCGTAACGCGGGTCTTTCGGATTCACCGCAATCGCCGTGTCGCCGGGAATGGTTTCGGGCCGTGTCGTCGCGATGGTCAGCCAGACACGTCCTTCCGAATCTGCGAACGGACCGCCTTTGCGAGCGCCCCCCTCACCCTGACCCTCTCCCCCTCCGAGGGGGAGAGGGGAAAGCGATGTGGGACTCACGACATTTTCAACACCACCCGCTCCGCCGAGCGACTGACGACGATTCTCCCTCTCCCCCTCGGAGGGGGAGAGGGCCGGGGTGAGGGGGCTTTCGGCAACCTGCACCTTGAAGTGATACATGAAACTTTTCTGCGGTTTCATTTCCACTTCCTCGTCGGACAGCGCGGTCTGCGTGGCGGGACACCAGTTCACCATGCGTTTGCCGCGATAGATGAGGCCCTTCTTGTAAAGGTCCACGAACACGCGCTGCACATCGCGCACATAATCGGGGTCCATCGTAAAGCGCTCGCGCGTCCAGTCGCACGAGCAACCGAGTTTCTTGAGTTGCTCGATGATGATGCCGCCGTGCTTTTCCTTCCATTGCCAGACGCGCTTGATGAATTCCTCGCGTCCGATGTCGCGTTTGGATTTCTTCTCCTCCTTCCAAATCTGTTTCGACACCATGCCTTCGGTGGCGATGCCGGCGTGGTCCGTGCCGGGCAACCAGAGGACTTCCTTGCCGTCCATGCGCGCCTTGCGGGCGAGGATGTCCTGGATGGTGTTGTTGAGCACGTGCCCCATGTGGAGCATCCCCGTGACATTCGGCGGCGGGATGACGATGGAATACGCCGGGCGCTTCTCGCTCACGCGCGCCGGGTTGGCCGTAAAGCAACCGTGCTTCAGCCACGCGTCATACCATTTGTCCTCGACGGACTGCGGTTCGTAGGCCTTGGGAATCTCGCTCATGCTGGCGGGACAGTAGCAAGAGCATCACGACCGCCGCAACGAGCCATTGGCCGACGACGCAGGTTGGCGGAGCCCGGTGAAGCGCGGCTGGCAACAACACGTCGCCGCGCGGCCACGGAGCGCCGGCCTCCTCACACGGCGCGTTTCAAGCCAGGCGCTGCCAACGTGCCATGCCGGAGGCCGGCGATCGAGAGTCAGAACATTCCGGGGCTTCGGAAAAGGTTCGTTGAAGCGTTGAAGCGCGAACCGTGGTCTGTTAACAGTCGCGCGGTCGTGCGCCCAACCCGAAAGAAAACTTCACGGGCCGGCGGGAGCAAGCTTCTCGTCGGCGCAGGGGTTGTGTTGGCCGTCGCCGCGGCCTCGGTGCTGTTCATGCGGCGGGGACGGCACGCGACTCTGCCGGCGCCGCCGCCGCCAATCGGTTCAAACCCCGTCAACTCCGATGAACAGGCGTTCTCCGCCTACGGCAGGTCCACCTCCTGCAAATCCTGCCACGAGGAGGCGTACCGCAACTGGGAGCGGTCGCACCACGCGCTGGCGGAACGAAACGTTGATGCGATGCTCGACAAGCCGGCGTTCGATCCACCGTGGCTTATCACGCACGGCTCGCAACATTCCCAAGCGCGGCGGGTCAACGGAAAACCGCAACTGGCCACTCAAGGACCCGACGCGAGCCACCAACCCTTCGAAGTTGCCCGCGTGATCGGCGTGTCGCCGCTGCTGCAATTCCTCATTCCCGCCGAAGGCGGCCGCTTTCAGGCGAGCGAGCTGTGTTTCGATCCACAACATCCAGGCTGGTTCAACGTGTACGGCGAGGAAGACCGCCGGCCCGGCGAGTGGGGGCATTGGACCGGACGCGGCATGAATTGGAACAACATGTGCGCGGCGTGCCACAACACCCGCTTGCGAAAGAACTACGACGCGCGCACGGACGCTTACGCGACCCGGATGGCCGAAATGGGCGTGGCTTGCGAGGCGTGCCACGGGCCGATGGCCGATCACAATGCGTGGCAGGCAAAACACCCGAACCAGAACGGCGATCCCACAGTGCGCAAAATCACGCGGCAGGAAATGTTCTCGGTTTGCGCCCAGTGCCATGCCCGTCGCTCCGAACTCACCGGCGATTTCCGCCCCGGCGAAAACTTCTTCGACCATCACCAACTCTCGATTCCCGACGAGACGGAATTCTTTTTCGCGGACGGACAGGTTCGCGAGGAGGATTACGAAGTCACCGCCTTCCTGGGCAGCAAAATGCACGCGGCGGGCGTCCGTTGCGTGGATTGCCACGAGCCGCACGGGGCCAAGCTGCGCGTTTCCGGGAATCTCATGTGCCTCACCTGTCATTCCGGCCCGATGCCAGAGACGAACATCGTGTTGAACACGCTCCCTGTCGGCCCGCGCATTGACCCGGACAGGCACAGCCATCATACGCCCGGCACGCGCGGCTCCATTTGCACGGACTGCCACATGCCGCAGACGGTTTACATGCAACGCCACGCGCGGCACGATCACGGTTTCACGGTTCCCGACCCTAGGCTGACGCAGGAACTCGGGATTCCCAACGCCTGCAATCGCTGCCACACCGAGCGCAGCGCCGCCTGGGCGCTGGACGCCATCGTGAAATGGCATGGCCCGCGAACGAACGAGGTAATTCGTTCCCGCGCCACCGCGGTGACGAAGGCGCGGGCCGGTGACGCGGGGGCGATTCCCGCGCTGGTGCGAATGACGCAAAGTGAATCCAACGGCTTCTGGCGCGCGGTCGCCGCCAACTTGCTGAAGCGTTGGTCCGATCACCCGGAAGTCATGGCCGCACTGCTGGCCCGGGCGGAAGACACGAACGAACTGGTCCGCGCGATGGCGGTGCGCGGACTTGAACCGGTCGCCCAAGCCGGAGACGCGCGCGTGACATCGGCTCTGGCCGTGCGCCTGCTCGATCCGGTCCGGGCCGTGCGCGTGGAGGCCGCCTGGGCGCTGCGCCACACTGTGAACACCAATTCAACCGCCGGAAGGGATTTGCTCATGTCCATGCGCCACAATTCCGACCAGCCCGCCGGCGCAATGCAAGCCGGCGTGTTTGAGATGGACCGTGGCAATCTTGCAAGGGCGCTGGAACAATTTCGCCGAGCGGTGAAGTGGGACACGAATTCGGCGCCGCTGCACCACGCGCTGGCGGTGGCCTTGGGCGCCGACGGCAAAGCGGCTGAAGCGGTGGACGCATTGCAAACCGCCTGCCGCCTCGCGCCGCGTGAAGCGGAATACCGCTTCAAACTCGGCCTGGCGTTGAACGAGGCGGGCCGCCTGGCCGACGCCTGTGCGGCGCTGGAGGAGGCGGTCAAACTTGATCCGCAGCTTTCGCGCGCGTGGTACAACCTTGGCCTTGCGTATTCGACCCAGGGGAAGAATGAACGCGCGACCGAAGCATTGCTGCGCGCCGAGTCGCTGGACTCGAACGCGCCGGAAATCCCCTACGCACGCGCGACGATCCTGGCAAAACTGGGACGGACGGAAGAAGCCCGTCGGGCCGCACAGCGGGCCTTGGAGTTGAACGCAAGTTTTCAGGAAGCCAAACTGCTCCTCCAGAGTCTGGGGCAATGAGTCGCGGCCGCCGAAGGAGCCCCATTGCTCAACGCTGAATCCGCGCCGATCCGCCTGCGGCGAAAGCCCTGACCTGCTCCAGGGTCGCCATCGTGGTATCGCCTGGGAACGTGGTGAGTAACGCCCCGTGCGCCCAACCGAGCCGCACGCAGTCCTCCGGCGACTCTCCGGCAAGCAGGCCGTAAAACAAACCAGCGGCAAAACCATCGCCGCCACCCACGCGGTCATGCACGTCCAATTCGCACGTCGGTGACTGGAAGGTCTTTCCGCCCATCCACGCCACAGCGCTCCAACCGTGACGATTCGTGGAGAGAACATCCCTGAGGGTCGTGGCAGCGACTTTGACGTTGGGGTGTTTCGCAACGACCTCGTCCATCATGGCGATGAACACGGCGGGATCGAGTTGGGATCTGGCGTGGACCTCCGGCCCTTTCAATCCGAGACCCTTCTGCAAGTCCTCCTCGTTGCCGACCAGCACGTCCACGTGTTCGACGATGCGTTTCATCACCGACAACGCCTTGTCCTGGCCGCCCCAGATGTTCCAGAGCTTTTCGCGGTAGTTGAGGTCGAAAGAGGTCACCGCTCCGGCGGATTTGGCGGCACGAAACGCCTCGATGATCAGTTCGCCCGTGGTGGACGATAGCGAGGCGAAGATGCCGCCGCTGTGGACCCACCGCACGCCGCCAGCCAGAATCTGCCGCCAATCGAAATCACCCGGCTTGAGTTGCGCCGCGGCTTCGTTCGCGCGGTTGTAGAACACCACGGGCGCGCGAACGCCCAGACCCTGGTCGGAATAGACCGTGGCCATGTTCGGGCCGGTGACGCCGTCGTGTTTGAATCTTTTGTAAAACGGTTTCACGCCCATCGCGCGCACGCGCTCGGCGATGAGGTCGCCGATGGGGTAATCCACCATCGCGGTTGCGACGCCGGTGTTGAGCCGGAAGCAATCCGCGAGATTCGCCGAGCAATTGAATTCCCCGCCGCTGACGTGAATCCGGCAGTCGGTGGCCTTGCGGAACGGGATGATCCCCGGATCAAGGCGATGCACCAAAGCACCGAGTGAAAGAAAGTCCAGGTTGCCGGTCGGTGGAATCGTCAGGCCGTGGTTCATGCGCGCATATCAAGCTTGCGGCGATTGTGATAATTGCTCCGCGGGATTGCAACAGGCGCGGTTGGCCCTCACGACGTCGCGACCTCGAAATAATCGTCATCCGCGATATCGGGGATGCCGATGACAAGGACGCGCATCCGGCCCCGTGCGCCGTGAACGACCCCGGGCGGGATGTGGACGAGAGAGCCTTTGTGCACCTCTTGCGAGACACCATCAAGCAGCACACTGCCGCCGCCCTCCAGCACATAATAAAGCTCCGTCGAGCGTTTGTGGTAATGGAGCTTCGCGTCGTCAATGTCCACTGCGTGCGCCCACGCGGCGGGGCCGAGCGCCCGGTCCTCACGGCTGATCAGGCGGTGTCGCCAGCCGCAGGTGCTGCGTTCGCGCGCGCAATCCGATTCGTGACGGACAAGAGTCGCCGCCGGTGCCGTCGCAGGGTTTTCCTGGGTCGTTGTCATGGTCAGGATGAGTTCGGCGCGTTCGCCGCCGGCGCGGGCGCGCTGAGGATCGTCGTCTTCACCATCAACGTCTTGACGCCCTTGTCGGTGTTGATGGTGACCGATTTGAACACCACGCCGTTTTTGCCCGCGACATTCATCGTTACAGGAATCTGGCCGGTGGCTCCTGCGCCAATCTTCCACGGCATCGCGGGCAGCTTTGCGGTCGTGCAGCCGCAGGACGTGCCGACGCTGTGGATCGTGACTTCAACGGGCGAGACGTTGGTGAAATTAAAGAGGAAATGCGCCTCGAATTGGCCGGGTTGGAGTGTCACTTCCTGAAGGTCTGAATCCCAAGCCAGCACGGTGCCCGGCAACTGGGCTGGCGGCGTCGGGGCCGGCGGCGCCACGTTGCGCTGCGGATTCGGTCCCGGGATCGGCGACGCAGCCGGTGAGATGACTTTCGGTGGACGCGGGGACCTCGGACTCAATTCCGGAGGTGGAGGCGGAGTGAAGTCCGCCGATGAAGCGCGGGTTACCCGCTGGGTGGCCACCTGCGCGCAGGCGTCGCGGCAGTTCGGGCCCGCGCTCAGGACCGCCAGCACCAGCAATGCAGGACATCGGAATACCATAACCACTTCGGAGGCTAAATTGCCGCGCGCCGTTTGACGAGGGTGAAATCCTCCGATTCAATTCGGTGCCACCCGGGGTCCCAGCCTGCGCTGGCGAACAAGCCGTCCGTCATTTTCCCTCCGCGAGCCGCGCGTTCAGTTTGTCCCGCGCCCCTTGGAGTTGTTCCCTGGCGTAGGGATTGGTGGCCGCGGCCAGAAGCCTTTCAATGAATTGAATCCGTTCCTGGACCTGGCCCGCCGTCATCTCGGGCGGCGGCCGCTCGATGTAATTCTGATTGCCCAGCGCGATGTGATAGCCGGCGGTCTGGGGCTTGGCCGCCGCCGCTGGATCGGTGTCAGGCAACGTGCGCGCCAGTTCCAGCGTCCTGCCGGTGAGGGCAGAGGCAACGCCCGGCCAGGCGCTGGAAAGGATGTGGTCGGCGCTCACCTGCCTGAACAGCGCCTCCGCGGCATCCGAAGATTGAGCGGAAACCTGCGCCAGCATCCGCTGGCGAATGTCGCCGCCCAACGTCGTGGGTGGATGCGAGATGTCGGCGAAGCGGATGAGCGAAGGGATTCCGGCGCCGTCCGGCAATTGCGCCAGCATCAGTGGTGTGTAGTTGAACCAGGTGCCGGCGTACTTCTCGAAGTCAGCGACCGCGTTTGCGCCGGCGTAGGCTTTCAACAGATCGAACAGCGGCGCGACGTCGCGTCCGTCCCAATTGCTGGAAGCAGCGATGCCGAGCGCCTCGCGCGCCGCGCTCAACACCGCATCGCGATGTTGCTGCGCGTCCGCGGATTGGCCGAGGTATTTGGCGAGCGCCGCAATCTCCCCGGGGTCGGCGGTGGTCTGCAAGGTCTGCAACGAAATGGCGAGCGCTTCCGGCCCGCCGATATTCTGCATCGTATTGAGCAGTGCGAGGCGCAACGAGGGAAAGCCCATCTGCGCGCCGCTCTCGGCGGCGTCGAAGTTGAGGTCGAGGTTTTTTTCCAGAAACTCGCGGATCGCCGGCAGCGCGGCCTCGCCCTGCGCGGCAAGCTGGTTGAGCGATTCCTTCCAGGCGGCGGCGTGCTCCGCGGAAATGGGGCCGTGCGTGACGTCGAGTTGCGCCAGCGTCACCACGAGTTGCCGCGTTTCGGGCGAGGCGTCTCGAGGTGGCGGCAGGGCGGCGGCCGTTTGGATCAGGGCGGCTGGCGGTGGCGCCGCGGCGGGTTTGACCGCAAGGGCCTGACCCGGGATAGTGGCTGACGGCTCAATGGAGCGATCCGAAGAAGGCGCAGCAGCGGTAATGGATTGTGAAGGCTTTGGTTCCTGGCCAATCGGATTTCGTTGCGGGCTGCGCGCGAGCCACAAGACCAGGCCGCCGGCCAACGTGGCGCCGGCGATGAACAGCAGCAGGACTCGAACGCTGCTCCCGTCTTCGCCCTTGCGGCGCGCACTGCGGCAGCACGGTCGTTTCATAGGAAAAACCATGCTTGATGTTACCTTCACGCCTCCAAACCGCAACTCGTTTGACCGTTGGGAACGGCTTGATTCCACCGGCATCGCAGGTTGTTCCCGCCCACGTCTCCTCGGCACTCCGACGGACACCGATCACCCGGTTCCGCCAGGCTCAACGTCGTGGAAACTTCGCGATCTCAAGCACTGTCCCCGCGATGTGCCGCGTGCCGTCGGCCACGTTGAAATAGTAAACCACCAGCGCGCGGTCCTTCGAGAGCATGGTTGCCCACGGATAGCCGAGATCGCCATTGCCGCCGTCGTCGCGGAGGACGAATTCCTCCGCCGTCGCGATATTGGCGCACTCCGGGTCGAGCACTCGCGCGCGGACGCCGAACGGTTTGTGGCGGTAGCCATAGACCAGCAACACCCGTTTGTCCGGGAGCCGCAACGCGTAATGCGGATGCCCCTGCCAGCCCGCGTCCTGCCAGGGTTGAAAGCTTTTGCCGTGATCGGCGGATCGCGCCACCACGGTGTGATCGTCGAAATCCGCCGTGCGGATGAACGCGACCAGATCGCCCTTCGGCGTCTCGTACAGCGACGCTTCATTGAACGTGACCTTGGGATCGGTCGCGACCGGGCAGGAGTATTTCCAGGTGAGGCCCTTGTCGGCGGAGATCAACAGGTGGTTTTCCGTGCGGCGCGGTTTGGCGGCGGTGTTGGCCGCAACGACCCAGTAGAGCCGGCCATCACGGCCTTCGCACATCGCGCCGCGATTGTAGGCGTGGACCGGCTCGCCAAAAATGTCGGGCGTCGTGTCGGCGCCGACGTGCGGTCCGCGGAACGGCCCCTGCCAGGAATGTCCGGCATCCCGGGAGCGCAGCAAGTAGCCGCCGAGGAAAACGAAATTGCCGTGCCGCAGCGACTCGGTCATCCCCTTGGCGTAATTCTCGTTCGCCAACGCCCAGCCGTAGCTCGTGCAGACGATGGTGCCGTCGCGCAACTGCACCAGGCACGGGTCCTGCGACCCGCCGAACGGATGCGCAAAGATGTGTTCGGGCTGGGTGCTCCAGGTCTTGCCGCCGTCGCGCGAGCGCACCAGCACCAGGTAACTGTTCGGATCGGTGTGCGAGTTGGAACTTTCACCAACCAGCTTCCGGTTCGGCGCGCGGCGAAACGCGGTGATCAATTCGCCGTCCGGCCGGCGCACGATGGAGGGGAAGGCGCTGTAAAACTTGTCGTCGCGGTAAACGACGATGTCGCCAACCTTGTGGAGCGCAGTAGGCTTGTTGCCCGCCTGGGCGCGGCCCAAGCCCACACAGGCGGCGGTTGTGAGGCAGGCGAGGAGGATTCGGCCGTTCATTGACTCCAATGAACCGCCTGCACGCCGGAGCGCCAAGAAAAATCACCACACTGTCAGGGAATCAGGGGATGGTAAGGTCCCGGATGGATCGGGATGAGGTTTCTTAGGGAGGCTCCAGTGCGTCGAGAATCTCCTGCGCTGCGGCAATCAGTTGGGCGGCCAGGACAGGATTCGCCAGGGCGATCTGCGCGCGCACCTTGTTCTGGAAGGCGCGCAACTGGTTGAGTCCGGAAACCGTCCCGCAACGGTCCAATGACGCCGCCGCGGCCTTCAACGTGGCGAGCAACGGTTGCGCGTTGCGCCGTCCGAGATCGGACTCGGACACCAGAGCGATCAGCACACCGACGGACTGCGACGGGGTCGTGACCTCGATGGTCACGGAGGCGCTGTCGGAGTCCACACCGTCACTGACCTGGAGCGTGATGACGTGCGTGCCAGGGTTGAACTCATTGGTGACAATCGCGCCGGTGGCAAGGACGTTCGTTCCCTCGAACCAGGTGAATTGCAAGGGGTCATTCTCCACGTCGCCCGACTGCGAGCCGTCGAGCGTCACTACCGCGTTGGCGCAAACCTGTCCAATCACAATCCAATTCGTCACGCCAGGGAAGTGCGCCAGCGGCGACACGGCGATTTTCGCGACTGGGGCGTCGTTGACCGGATTGACCGTGAAGCTCACAGTCGCCACCGCCGAATCCACCTGCCCGTCGTTGACCTTGAAGGTGAAACTGTCCGGGCCGAAGTAGTTCGTTGCGGCCAGATAAGCGAGGTTTGGCGCAGCACCGCGCAAACTTCCGTGGGACGGCGGGGTGACGATTGAGTAATTCAATATGTCGCCGTCCACGTCCGTTGCAGTCAGCGTGACAGGCAGTGTCGTGTCTTCGTTCACCGCGAGCGATTGCGCATGCGCGACGGGCGGATCGTTGACGGGTCGGACATTGATGTTGACGGTGGTCGCAGCCGAGATGACCGAGCCATCATTGACTCTGAAGGTGAAGCCGTCCGGACCGAAGTAGTCGGGGTTGGGCCAATAGGTCAGCATTGGCAGGTTGCCGGTAAACCGGCCGTGCATCGGTTGCGTGATCACGCTGTACATCAACGGGTCGCCGTCCGCGTCCGAGCCGGCCAAGGTAATGACGACTGACGTGTCCTCGTCGAGCGAGACGGTTTGCGGGGTGGCGACTGGCGCGTGGTTGACGATCAAAACGGCGCTGGAACTTTCGATTGCGCCGAGGGCGTTGGTCACGCGCACCGAATAATTGCCGGCGTTGGTAAACTGGATGTTGGTCAGCGAGTAGAAGCGGGTCGTCGCACCCGGGATGTTCGTGCCGTTGAAGCGCCACTGGTATTGCAACATGGGGGAGCCAGCGGCCGTGACCGCAAACTGGAACCCGGCGCCGGGGTTTACCTTCCCGCTTCGTGGTTGGGCGGTGATCCGCGGCGGGCCCATCGGCGCCACGAACTCGGCCACGCCGTTGAAGGCCGTACTGCCGCTGAAGACCCGCTGGCCCCAGTCGTTCCAGCGGCCGGCCTGCGAATGGCCCGGTTGGTACATCGTCACGAAATCTTCGCCGGTCAACGCGTTGTTCGGTTCACCGGGCGCCCAGTAGGTGAAGCTGACCGGTTCGCCGCTGGACCACCGGAAAGTTCCCTCCACCGCCACGTCGTTGATGCCGACCCACAGCAAATGATTCGTGCCGCCGAAACGCCCAAACGTGCCATGCACCCAGTCCTGTTCCGTTTGGTTGCGGATCGTGCTCAGGTGGCCGCCCAGCGCCACCGCCGCCCGCTCGGACCAGGTCCAGGTGGCGGGACTCAGCATCGCGTAGAAGTGGCCATTGGCCGGGTTCGTGAAGGCTGCGCTGATGGGCACGGGCGGCCAGAGTTCAACCTGCCAGCGCAGCCGGGCGTTCAGGCGGCCACTTACTGTGTCCTCTCCCCAACCAGTATTGCAGCAGCAGGTGTCCCGGGCGCGCAACGTCAGGCTGGCGGTGTTGCGGCTCACCGTGACGGCGCTCGTCACGTCCATTTCGTTGTTCACGTGGCCAAGCCGGCAGGTCACGTTGGCGGAATCAGGAGTGACCAGAATGTTCCCCACGTAACCCACGTCATCGGCCGTCCCGGAGACGATGGTGAGTCGAACGCTCTTGATCGGCGCGGCAAACGTGCGCGTGATTGCGCAGTCAGCGTAGCTGCCCACGGGAAGATTATTGACTGTGTAGGTGTGCTCGGTGTTGTCGGTGATGACGTTCGTGAGCAGGCCCGTGCTGTCAATTGCCTGCGACACACCGTGGTAAACTGGCGTGGGGTCCACCAGAATCGTCCGCTCCAGCTCCTGGCCGAACCAGGCCACGTGCTCCTGCAACATGCTCCAGTGATTCGTGTAAAGCCCTGGCGTCGCCGGCGCGCGAATCGAAAGCGTGAAGGTCTTGGGACGCCCCCGGAAAACGCCGCCGTAAGCCGGGATGTCATCCTGCGCGTCGTTAAACAGGTAGCGGCCCGCGCCGAACAACACCGGATCGAGAAACTCCTTCTGACCAAAGCGATACTGCATCGCCTCCGACCAAAACGCGTCGCCTTCGTTGCGCACGATGACGGTGGCGGTGCGGGTCTCGCCGGGCAACATGCGGGCCGGGATGTCGTGCCACAGAATCTTCGCGTCGCGTTCGGGCCAGTCGTTGAACGCCGCCGCGCCGCGCGCCGTGGTCTTGATGTATTCGTAGGCGTCGTTGGCGCGGGACCAGACGTCGGTGTTCGCGTTGCCGCTGCCGGGTTTGATGTACGGCAGGCCGGTGCTGCCGGCGTAGATGCCCGTCCCCTCGTCGTACTCGTTCCAGCTTTCGACATAAACACGGCGCACGATGGAGCGATTAACGCTCCTCCACGCATTGCTGTATGCCGAACCGCCGCTGCGGGGAAGGAAGTCGCCGGGGTTGCGGATGTTCTGGTCCCAGTATCCGCCCTTGAGCTGTACGGTTCGCAGATTCTGCCACAAGGCCTCGCGGTAATACTCGTTGATTTCGAACTGCGGCACTTTCTCATCCGTCCACGCGAGGGTCGGATCGTTCAAGGCGGTCGTCACCATGTAAACGCCGTTGGAGAAGAGCGGATGACTGGCTGCAAAAGCGTTCCGGAGCCGCGTCTCCACGTCCGCGCGGCTGAGTGAAGCGAGATTGGCGAGATTCCATTTCACGTGCCAGGTGTCCAGCACCGGACGGCCATTGATCCGGGCGAGGAAATCGTCGGCAAACGCGTCGGTGTTGACGCCATAGTATTGGTTGAACCAGCGGAGGTATTGGTTGACGACGGTGTCCTTGCCCGCCGCCGTGTTTACATCCACGAGCGGTTGCTGGTGCCAGGTGATCATCGGGTCGAGGAACGGTGCGGCCTTCGGCACGTTCCAACCCTCGCGGCGGAGCTGGTTCAACGCGCGGAAAAGATTCACGCGCTGCTCTTCGGAGGACGGGATCAAGTGAACATAAAGCACGTCAAAGTTGGCGGCCATCATCTGTTTGATCTGCGTGCGCCAGAAATCCGTCGTGCCCGTCCAGTTCGACCGGCCCTCGACCGGACGCCACGGCCCGCTCAACTGGCCGCCCGACGCGGTGAACCATTGAAAGACGCTCACGCTGACGAGACGGTTGGTGACGTTGAAGGAAGGCTGCGGAGTGAACAAACCTTCCGCGGGCTGGGCGGGCGACAGAGCGGGCACCATACACAGCAGAGCCAGCAACGCGCAGAATCCCGACGAAGTTCGCGTCCGATTTATCGAAGGCCGGCTTTGGGTTCCCAAGCCCATGTGCGCAGTGTGCGGCCTCCGGGTTCGCGGCGTCAAGTTTGAATCACGTCCTCCAGGCGGCCAATTCCGCGCGGGTCTGTTCACCCTCCAATGCGCGCGCATAGCTGGCGATGCGGCGGAGCAGGCTGTTGTAATGCGAGTGAGCGCCGTGGCCGAGGCGTTCGGCGAGCCGGTCGCAGAGTTGGTGTTCGTAGGGGCGCGGAAAATCCCGCTCAGGGATTTCAACACCCAGCCGTTCGAGTCTCGGCGCGGCGATGAGAACCAACAGCGGGCAATCCGTCACCCGATGCGGTATGAGGTCGGCCAGGCCTTGTTCGACGAGCTCTTCGCCGGGCAGCAGTGGTTCAGACTCATCGCTGGTCATTTGTTCACGACCGGTTCAACGCGCTCAGCACCGCGCGCACTGAGGCCAGTTCAATGTTCGTGTCCACGCCCGCGCCCCAGCGGGTGACACCGTCGCCGTGCTTGATCTGAATGTAGGCGATCGCGCTGGCCTCCTCGCCAGCGCTCAAGGCGTGCTCGCTGTAATTCGCGATTTCGAAGCGGGGCACGCCCGCCTGTGTGAACCCGTGAACCAGCGCCGCCAGCGGGCCGTTGCCTTCGCCGCTGAATTCAACCGGTTTGCCGCTGCGCAACAGCCGCGCGTGGCACTTGACCACGCCGTTGCGGCTCTCGGTTTCGAATCCCTCCAACTGCCAGGGAAACGTGCGCTCGACGTATTCGCGCCAGAACATCGCTTTCAATTCGGCGCCGCTGACTTCGCGGCCCAGCCGGTCCACGGCGTCGTTCGCGATCGGCCCAAACTCGCGCTGCATTTCCTTGGGCAACTCGATGCCGAACTCGCTTTCCAGCAGATACGCCACGCCGCCTTTGCCGGACTGCGAGTTCACCCGGATGACTTCGCGGTATTCGCGCCCGATGTCCGTGGGGTCAATCGTGAGATACGGCACGTCCCAATGCGCGTCCGCATGGGATGTGGGAGGTTGAATGTTTGAGGTTCGATGTTTCTCCTTCCATTCATTCAACCCTTTGCGGATGGCGTCCTGATGCGAGCCGCTGAACGCGGTGAAAACCAGTTCGCCGGCGTACGGCTGCCGTGGCGGGACAGTCATGCCGGTGCAACGCTCGTAAACTTCGAGGATCGCGTTCAGGTCGCTGAAATCGAGTTCCGGATCAATACCGTGCATGTAGAGGTTCAGCGCGACGGCGACAATGTCGAGGTTGCCGGTGCGCTCGCCGTTGCCAAAGAGCGTGCCTTCGACGCGATCCGCGCCAGCGAGCAGTCCCAACTCCGTGGCAGCGGTGCCCGTGCAACGATCGTTGTGCGTGTGCAGGCTGATGATGAGCGAGTCGCGCCGCTTGATGTTCCGGCAAATCCACTCGATCTGGTCGGCATACACGTTGGGCATGGCGACCTCAACCGTGTCGGGCAGATTCAGGATCATTTTCCGTTGCGGAGCCGGTTGCCACACGTCCATCACAGCTTCGGATATTTCTTTGGCGAACTCGACCTCGGTGGCCGAAAAACTCTCCGGCGAATATTGGAGCGTCACTTCGGCGCCCTTGAGCCGCGGCAAGCGCTCCTGAATCAAGCGCGCACCCTGCACCGCGACCTTGATGATCTCGGCCCTGGATTTGTCAAACACCACCCGGCGTTGCGCGGGCGACGTGGAGTTGTAAAGATGGACGATGGCCTTTCTCGCGCCGACGAGCGACTCGAAAGTCCGCTCGATGAGGTCCTCGCGCGCCTGGACCAGCACCTGAAGCCAGACGTCGTCCGGCGCGCGGTGCTCCTCGATCAACCGGCGGTTGAACGTGAACTCCGTGTTGGAGGCGGACGGAAAACCGACTTCGATTTCCTTGAAGCCGCATTTCACGAGCGTGTGAAAGAGTTCGAGCTTCTGGCCGACGTTCATCGGGACGGCGAGCGCCTGATTGCCGTCGCGCAGGTCCACGCTGCACCAGCGCGGCGCGCGGGTGAGAACGCGGTCGGGCCACTGCCGGTCGGGCAGGCGGACCGGCGGGAACGGACGGTACTTTATTGACGGTTGCTTGAGCATGGCTGTGCCTTTTTCTTAGTCGTAATCCTGCTCTTAATCTTGATCGCCTTCCCACTCTGTTTCGGATAAAGAGCAATATTACGATCAAGATTAAGACCTGAAAAACAAAACCCCCACCGCCGGATTGGCAGTGGGGTTCGACAAATCTTGGGAACAACTCAGAACCCGGCTGCCGCGCCGCTCAACAGCGGCGCGTCCGTAAGCAGCAGGTTCAACACTTGATTCACGCAGGCAGACTAATCAGCGTCCGGTGGCGCGTCAAACTGATTCTGCTTTGCCTATTCTCCGCCGCACCGCCCAATCGCGCTGACAACGTGGGCAAAAGAAAGTGCTTCGCGACGCCTGCACCGCGCGGCGGATGCGCCGCCCGCAACGCGGACACGGGTCCCCGGCCCGATCATACACCCGCAACCGTTCACCGTACGAAGCCGCTCCGCCCCGCGCGCGGCCAAAATAGAAGAGCCCATCCGTCCGCCCGGCGGCGAAATGCAGTGGCACGGTGCTGCCAGACTGAATCGCCTCGGTCATCACCTCGCGCACCGCTTCACACAACCGCGCCAATTGCCGGACGCTGAGTTCGCGTGAGGGCAGCGTTGGGGATAGCCGTGCGCGAAACAACGCTTCGCTGGCGTAAATGTTTCCGATTCCCGCCACGAGAGCCTGGTCCAACAACCGCACCTTGATTGCCTGCCGTGATCGCCGCAACACCCGGCGGAGTCGCTGGGCGTTGAACTCGCGATCGAAAGGCTCCGGTCCGAGCCTGGCCAGCGGTCGGGCATCGAGTGTCAGGCGGCCGAAGCCGCGTGGGTCCTCATAGACAAGCCGGGCCGTGCCCAAGTCCAACACCACCGCAGTGTGTCTGGGCAGGTGGTCGGTGTTTTGAATCAGAAAGAACCGCCCGGTCATGCCGAGGTGACCCACCAGAGTGAATCGCCTGCCGCGGCGTGGCGGCCGAAGTTGGAAAAGCAGGTACTTTCCCCGCCGCGTCAGGTCGCAGATGCGCGCGCCGGCCAGCGCGCGCCGCAACTCTCGCGGCGAAGTGGGAGCGAGGACCCTGGCGCGGCGCACCTCCAAACGCCGGATGATCTGGTTTCGAACCAGTGGCCGCAAATGGCGCACGAGAACTTCGACTTCAGGCAGTTCAGGCATGGACTCGGGTTGGGATCAATACAGTTCGCCTGCCCGCGCGCTGCGAAGCAGGGCCAACACCTCATCGTCGCTGGTCTGGCGAAATATGATGTAGTATTGGCCGACGGCTTCGAAATCCGGGTCCACGAACAACGCTTTCACTGCATCGGCCACTGGCGCGAGCCGTTCCACCGCGCCGACGGACGCCACCGGCGTCCCGACGAGGACGCGGTTCGCCCCGCGCCGGCGCGCCGCCAGCACCGCGGCTTCGGTCGTCGCCCCGGTCGCCAACCCATCGTCCACCAGTAGCACGGATTTTCCTTGAAGGTCCGGCAAACCGGCCTGATGAAATCGCGCGCTGTATTCCCGCAGCCGGGTGCGCTCCTCGCGGATGACTTCGTCGAGTTGCGCCCGCGCGACCCGGCTGCGCGCCATCGAGGCTTCGTCGAGGACCATGATGTCCGGCTCGGCCAGCGCGCCGACGGCGAATTCACGGTATCCGGGATGGCCGATCTTGCGAACGACCAGCACATCCAAGGGCCGGCGCAACTCGCGCGCCACCGCCGCCGCCACGACGACTCCGCCCCGCGGCAATCCCAGCGTCAGGTCAATTTCCAGGCCTTCAGCCCTGAGCAGGCAACCGAGCCGGACGCCGGCGTCTTCACGTGACGCGAATCTCATGGAACATGGATGCGCTGTTTCCGGAGAGATTTCAACCCGAACGACCATTGCGCGATCCGGCAATCGTCGGGGGAGCGGCTCCATCGAACGGCCATCAGCCGCTGACGTTGTGCCGTCACGATAGACAACGTCGTTTGCGCTGACAACTCCTCTACCCCGTCACCAGCGTCCCGACTTTCTCGCCGAGGACCACGCGCCGGAGATTGTGCGGCTTGAACAAATCGAAAACGACGATCGGCATTCGGTTGTCCATGCAAAGCGAGAAGGCCGTCGAATCCATCACCTTGAGTTGCTGCTTGAGCGCGTCGAGATACGGGATTTGCGCGAAGCGCCTGGCCTTTGGATTACTTTTGGGGTCGCTGTCGTAGATTCCATCCACCTTGGTCGCCTTGAGAATGGCTTCCGCGCCGATTTCGTTCGCGCGCAGCGCCGCCGCGGTGTCGGTCGAGAAGTAGGGATTGCCCGTGCCGCCGCCGAAGATCACCACCCTGCCTTTTTCGAGGTGGCGCACCGCGCGGCGGCGGATAAACGGCTCGGCCACCTGCGTCATCGTGATGGCGCTTTGCACGCGGGTCGCCACGCCGAGTTTCTCAAGTGCATCCTGCAACGCCAGCGCATTGATGACTGTCGCGAGCATGCCCATGTAATCCCCCGTGGCGCGCTCGATGCCCCGCTCGCTGCCGGACAGCCCGCGAAAGATGTTTCCGCCACCCACAACGACCACGACCTCCACTCCCAGCTCGCGCACCTCGCGGATTTGTTCCGCCATACCCGCCACTGCTCTGGGGCAGATGCCGACGCCGCTGTCGCCGCCGAGCGCCTCGCCGCTGAGTTTGAGGAGAATCCGCGAATACTTGGGCTGTTGCTTTTTCATGGTCACGTCCCGGTCCCGCTGGCGTTCACCGCGCCGCGTTTCTAACAGCCGCCATGCGGCGCGTCAAATCAAAGGGCCGGACGAAATTCCGCTGCGCGGCGCGCGCTTGCACCCGGCGCCCCGCTTTCCGTATCGTCGCCCCATGGACCGGCTGGAATTCGACGTGGTGGTGATCGGCGGCGGGCCGGGCGGCAGCAGCGTGGCCACGTTCCTGGCGCGCGCGGGCCGGCGCGTGCTTGTGCTGGAGAAGGAAGTCTTCCCCCGCTTCCACATCGGCGAGTCGCTCCTGCCCTACAACGCGGCCTTGTTCCGCGAAATGGGCGTCTGGCCGGCGCTTGAGGCGGCGGGTTTTCCCCCAAAATTTGGCGCCCAGTTCCATCTCGGCAACGGTTCGCACTCCACGCGCTTCGTTTTCCGCCTCGGCAAGTTCACCCGCGAGCCGCAGGTCTTCCAGGTGGAGCGCGCCGTGTTCGATCACATCTTGCTCAAACACGCCCGCGCCTGCGGCGCCGAAGTGCGCGAGGGTTGGACCGTGCAACGCCACGCGGCGGACGCGGCAGGCGTGAGCGTCGAGGCCCGCGCGCCGGACGGACGGATGCAGTCGTTTCGCGCGGCGTTTCTGATTGACGCCAGTGGCCGCGCGAATCTCACTGCCAACCATGAAGGACTCCGTGTCATTCATCCACGGCACAAGAAGCTGGCCGTGTTCGGACATTTCACGAACGTCGGTCTCGATCGTGGCGAAGCCGGCGGCGACACAATCATCGTGCGCCTGGAGAACAAATGGTTCTGGATCATTCCAATTTCGGCGGAGAAAACGAGCGTGGGCCTGGTGCTGGACAAGGATGAATATGCGCGGGCCGGCGGCGGGCCGGCGGAAATTTTCCGGCGGTGGGTGGACTCAAGTCCGCCGGTGCAACACCGCATGAGGGATACGGGGCTGGTGGGCGAGATGCGAACCACGAGCGACTTCAGCTACTACAACCGCCGGCTCGTCGGCCCGCGGCTGCTGCGCGTGGGCGACGCGGCGGGCTTCATGGACCCGATTTTCTCCGCGGGCGTCTTCCTGGCCATGTGGTCGGGCCGCCTGGCCGCGCAGGCGGTGCAGCACGCTCTGGACAACGGCAACGACGGCGCGCGCCGGCTGTCGCGGTACGAAAAGCGGGTGCGCGCCGGGATGGAGTTTTACTGGAAGATGGTCGAGGAGTATTACACCACGCCGTTCATCGAACTGTTCATGCAACCGCGCAATCACGCGAGTTTGCCGGACGCTGTGAACGCCGTGCTGGCGGGCGAACTGGAGGGGGGCTGGCGCTTGCGCTGGCGGCTGAAGTATTTCTTCTTCCTCGTCAAAGTACAGGCGCACTGGCCATTGGTGCCCAGCATCTCCTTCGCCCCGGCAATGGAAATGAAATCAGAATTTCAACAGTGCGCAGCGAAAGATTGAAATACGCACCGATTGAACACCTTAGCCGCCGACGTGCGGTGGTTTCGATGTATTTCGGATTTCGAATTTCGGATTTCAGAAACTCGAGCCGGAGACTTCTCAGGCTGATGGCGACTCTCGCGATGGTCGGCGGCTTCGGCATTGGTTGCCGCTCGCTTCCTCCGCTGCCACCCGCTGATTTGTCCGGCCCCGGCTGGCGCGTTCAGCAGGGTCAGGCGGTCTGGAAACCAACAGCGCGCCGGCCAGAACTCGCGGGCGAATTGTTGCTCGCCACCAACACAAACGGCGATTGCTTCGTCCAGTTCGTCAAGACGCCATTCACCCTCGCGACCGCGCAACGCACGGGAGCGCGCTGGCACATCGAGTTCGGCGGCGGTGCGCACAGCGCGGCCGGCCACGGCCGGCCTCCCGCCCGTTTCGTCTGGTTTCAAGTGCCAGGCGCGGTTCAAAACGGAGGGTGCAGTGGCCATTGGCGGTGGAGCCGACTCACGACGAACACCTGGCGTTTGAAAAACGCTCGCACGGGCGAAAGCCTGCAAGGCGCATTCTTCCCATGAACCGCCGCCTGTTTCGTTGGTGGTGGCTCGCGCTGATCCTCCCACTCGCCGTGGGATTGGCTCGACTGCGCTTTGATGTCGAGGTGCTGAACCTGCTGCCCGACGAATTGCCCGTCGTTCACGGGCTGAAACTTTACCAAGCGCATTTCACGAGCGTGCGTGAACTCATCATCACGCTGCGCGGCCCGGACGCGGCAATGGCGGAGGTGGCCGCGCGCCGGCTCGCCGAATCGTTGCGCGGGGAAACGAATCTCGTTGCCGGCGCGGTCTGGCAATCGCCGTTGCAGGAGCACCCCGACCAGACGGCGGAATTGCTCGCGTATCTTTGGTTGAACCAACCGCCCGAGGTTTTCGCCCAGCTTGCCAACCGGCTCGCTCCCGGGAAACTCGACCACGTCTTGCGTGAAACCCGCGATCTACTCTCCACGACGCTTTCGCCGCCAGACCTCGCCCGGTTGAGCTACGATCCGTTCGGCTTCACGCGGCTGCCGGAGACGGGGTTGGACGGCGGCACGGCGTTTGATCCGCAGCCGGACGAATTTGCCTCCGCTGACGGTGCTTTTCGCGCCGTGTTCGTCGAGGCGCGCGGCGAATTGCCGAACTACCGTGCTTGTGCAGGATGGTTTGGTGAAATCAAAGCGGTGGTAAATCGCTGCCAACATTCAGCCGGCTGGCCGGGCAACGTCACGGTGCGGTTTACCGGCGCGCCGGCGTTCGTGGCCGAGATCGCGACCGGCATGGAGCGGGACATCAAAGGCTCGGTGCTGTGCGCGCTAATGCTGATCGCGGGACTGTTTTGGTGGGCGCACCGTAGTTGGCGTCCGTTGCTCTGGCTGCTGGCGTTTCTGGGCTTGATCGTGGCGGGCACGCTGGCCATGGGCGGGTTGCTTTTCGGAACGTTGAACGCCGTGAGCCTGGGCTTCGCCGCGATTTTGCTGGGCCTGGCCGTGGATTACGGCCTCGTGTTGTATCAGGAATGGGTGGCCGCGCCGCAACTTTCCGCGCAGGAACTTCGCCGCATCCACACTCCTGGAATTGCCTGGTCGGCGGTGACAACCGCGACGGCGTTCGCGCTGCTGAACTTCGCCGGGCTGCCGGGCTTGTCGCAGCTCGGCTCGCTGGTGGCCATCGGGGTTCTGCTGGCCGCCATCGTGATGCTGCATGGTTTCCTGCCTGTGGTTTTGCGAAACCGTTCGCAAAAACCAAACCCGCGCGTAAATCGCAAATCGCAAATCGTAAATTCATTCCCCACAGGGTCGCCGACTTTCGCCCTCATCGCCACCGGAACCGTGGCGGTGCTTGCGGCGTTAATTCTTTGGCGCGCGTGGCCGCCGGTGGACCACAGCACGAGTCCACTTCAACCTCGGCACTACTCGCCGCAAATCGCGCTCGACGAAATGCAGACGGAACTGAACCAGCATGACGAGCCGCTGCTCGTGGTGATTTCCGGGCGCGACGAAGATGAAGTCGCGCGCCGCCTTGATGCCGTCCGCGCTCGTTTCTCACAAGCAGCCGCCCGCCACGAAGCGCGCGGTGTTCGACTTCCCACCGCGCTTTGGCCGCAGGCCGAAAACCAGCGCGTCAATCTCGTCGCCGCCAACGCGTTGGCAGCGCAAGCCAACGCGATGAAAGGCGCTGCCGCCGAAGCCGGCTTTACGTCGGAGGCAATGACACTTGCCGAAAATATTTTCCGCGCGTGGCAACAGACTGCGGGAGTGAAGTGCGTCATCTGGCCTACCAATGAGTCAGGCCAGTGGCTATTGAAGCGCGTAGTCGCGCGTGAATCCGACCGTTGGTTGGTAGCCGGCGCAGTTTATCCCGGCACGAACGGCCCCACCGCAGCCACGGCCGCGACGCTGGATCCCAAAATTCCCGGTGTGTGGCTGACCGCGTGGCCGCTGCTTGGCGATGTCCTGTTGCAACACGTCGAACATCGGCTCCGGTGGGTGGTTACGGCCATGATCGCCATGATCATCGTGTGTCTCTGGGTGGTGTTTCGCCGCTGGACTGAAGTGGGGTTGAGTTTCGCCACGCTGGGTTTCAGTCTGCTCGTTCTGCTGGCCGTGATGAGGTTGGTCGGTTGGTCATGGAACTTGATGAACCTCATGGCCGTGCCGATTCTGCTGGGCGCGGGTGTGGATTACACGATTCACATCCAACTCGCGTTGCGCCGTCACGGGGGCGACATGGCCACGGTGCGCCGGGTCACCGGACGCGCGGTGTTTCTCTGCGCGACTACGACCGTCGCGGGCTTCGGTTCAAACGCGTTCTCCAGCAACGCGGGTCTGGCGAGCCTAGGATTGGTGTGTGCGATGGGCATCGCTGCGGTCTATCTCACCGCGATTTGTTTATTGCCGGCGTGGTGGCAGATGACGAGAGGCAGGAAGTCAGAGGAAAGCTCCACGCTCGAGCGAAGCGCAACCGCCGCCTCGCGTGAACCGCGTCCCGCAAACCTCGTCGTGCCTTCCGCTACTTACCGCGCCAACGTGTGGCGGTTCGGGCTCGTCGCAGTGCGGTTGTTGCCGGAATGTGTGTGCAGGTGGGTGGGCATGGTCGCCGCCGCGTTCTATCGGAGGATGTGTCCTCGGCGTTCCGAGGTAGTTGCGGAAAACCTCCTGCCCGTTCTCGCCGGCGACCGTGTTGCAGCCGAACGCGCCACCCGCGCGCTGTTTCAAGAATTCGCCATCAAGATTGTGGATTTGTGGCGTTACGAAAGCGGCACGGAGGTGCAAAGGCAAAACGCCGAATGGCACGGCTGGGAAACTTTCACTGCGGCCCAGGCGCGTGGCAAAGGCGTGCTCATCGTGACGCCACATCTTGGGAATTGGGAATTCGGCGCGTCTTTCTTTGTCTGTCACGGCATTCCGCTCTTGGTGCTCACGCAGCCCGAACCGGAGGCGCGCCTAACCGAACTTCGCCAGGCCGCGCGCGCGCGACACGGCATTGAAACGCTGGTCGTGGGTGAAGACGCTTTCGCGTTCGTGGAAATCATCAAACGCCTGCAAGCCGGCGCGACCGTCGCCCTGCTTGTGGACCGGCCGCCGGCCGCGACCGCTGTCACGGTGGAATTGTTCGGGCGGCCGTTCCAGGCTTCAATTGCCCCTGCAGAACTCGCGCGAGCTTCGGGTTGTGCGATTGTTCCGGCCATCGTGGTGCGAAACGAAACAGGATACACGGCGGACATCTTGCCCGAGATCCATTACGAACGCGCCGCCATCGGCGACCGCGCCGCACGCGTCAAGCTGACGCAGGAAATCCTGCGTGCGCTTGAGCCAGTTATCCGCCAGCATGTGGATCAATGGTATCACTTCGTGCCCGTATGGCCGACAAAGGAAAAACTCCAGGCGTCAACTTTGATGAATCGCGAGCAAGCCTCCAAGCTCGGATAAGAAAGGCAAAATCATGGGGCCGCGCCGGCTTTGAGTGACGGAGAGAGACGCCGAAATCAACTGGTTGACGCGTCTTTCTGCCCGGCTTCGCGGTCTTGTGTTCCCGGCTGGGAGAATTTTTGGCCCGGCTTCCAAAACGCCGAACCGAAGAAAATCAGCCCGCACAGGTTGATGCCGCAGATGTAGCCAATCTTGTACGGCCGGCCCGAACTGATGGCAGCGAAAATGCCCACGTCGTGCCCCATCACCAGACTCGGCAGCGCCATGGGCATGAGCGCGCCGTGCAACATGCCGTAGCCGAAACCGAGCTTCGCCTCTTTGGGGAACACGCGCAGCGACGCCCAACCGTAAACCCAGCCGAGTAACAGCGACGCTACCAGAAACACCACAACCTTCTTGGTCCAGTCGTGGAGACTCAAACCGGCCAATCTACCGGGAGCTTGTGTTGCAGGCATGTCGGTTCTAATTCGGAAGCATGTTTTTCCGCCGCCGGTCTGCGCAAGCAGAATATTTTAGTAGGGCTATGCACATCAGTCCCCTGACCGCTGCATCTTGTGGTTGCCAATCCGCTGCCACTCAACTGATTGGGCCAATTTTGGCCAAGGGGAATCAAGTGCATGGCCCTATATTTTAGTTTGCCTGGTCGGGCTGCGGATTTCGCCCTTGAAAACTGTTCTTCAGAAACGCAGGTTGGGTGTTTATTAACACCGGCCGGCTTGAATGAACTTCCCGCCATCCGCCAACCGCCCAACGAAAACTTCTTGGTTCAAGCGGGCCATGCAGACGGTGGCCTTTCTCGGGGCATACTTGATCTTTGCCGTCGTTGGTTCTGCTTTCAGCGTGGCTTGTCTTATTCCTGCGGTCGTGTTTCGCGGCGTCCGTGCGCATCGCTTCGGACAGAGGCTGATACACGGTTTGTTTGCCTTTTTTGTTGGCTACCTGCGCCGTTGCTGCCTCCTGAAACTTGATGCAAGCGAATTGGCTGCGCTACGGAATAGTCGGGGACTAATCCTCGTCGCCAACCATCCATGTTTGTTGGATGCAGTCTTTGTTGTTTCCCAATTGCCACAGGTCGTTTGCCTGATGAAGGGCAGTCTGGTGCGCAATATCGTCCTCTGTGGAACCGCGCATCTTGCTGGCTACGTCCATAACGAGTCCGGGCTGGGCTTGGTCAGGATTTGTGAAGAGCGACTCAGGCAAGGCGCCAACCTTCTGATTTTTCCTGAAGGCACACGATCCGTTGGCGGACAGATGCATCCATTCAAAATGGGTTTCGCGCTCATTGCCAGCAAGGCGCAGTCGCCCGTTCGAACCATAATAATCACCGCCGACAGCAACTACCTTGGTAAAGGCTGGCCATTTTTCAGGAAACCGTTGTTTCCAGTGCGGTATTCTTTGCGCTTGGGAAAGCAGTTCGCTCCGTCATCGGGTATGGATGCAAAAAGCTTTGGAAGCACGGTGGAGGATTATTTCCACAGTTGTCTCCCATCACACGCCGGGCCTGCCGTATCTCTTTCGCCATGAGCATGGGGGGCAAGCAATCAACCACACATCTCGTCCTGATTCCGAGCTACAATGCAGGTTTCAAAATGCTGGACACTGTCAAGGCGGCCTTGAATCGCTGGCAACCGGTCTGGGTAATTGTTGACGGAAGCACAGACGAAAGCCGAGAAGCGGTAATCGAGTTGGAAAAACAGTCCGCCGGATTGCGCGTGCTCTGCCTCGCAACGAACAGCGGCAAAGGTGCCGCCGTCCTGACGGGAATGCGCGCCGCGTCGGAGGCCGGCTTCCGGTTTGCGCTGGTCATGGATTCGGATGGGCAGCATCCGGCTGAATGTATTCCCGAATTCATGAAGCTTTCCCTGGACAACCCTGCCGCAATGATTCTTGGCGAACCTGATTTTGGTTCGGAAGCCCCGTTCAGTCGCCGGGAAGGCCGGCGGGTTGGCAACTGGTGGGCCAATCTGGAAACACACTGGGGTGGGATCCACGATTCGCTTTTCGGCTTCCGGGTGTATCCCATCCTGGAATCCCTGAAGGTGTTGGAAAACATTCGCGGAGGGCGTCGTTATGATTTTGACACGGAAATATCTGTCCGCCTCTATTGGCGCGGCGTGCGACCCATTAACATCAAAGTGCCGGTGCGGTATTTCTCCGCAGCGGAAGGTGGTACATCTCACTTTCAATACCTGCGTGACAATCTGCTTTTGTTCAAAGCTCACACGTTTCTAGTATTGGGCATGATGGCTCGTTTTCCAAAAATCTGGCGTTTGCGACGGCGGACATGAAGAAACCCTTCAACAATGTTCTCGTGATTTCGATATGGACGTTTTCTTTTGCTGTCTTGTCGCTCCTATTCTTGATGCCGGGGTGGTGGCCCTTCCTTGTACCCATGCATCTTCTCGGCCAAGGCTTTGTAGTCTATCCAACCCTCCGCCCGAACTGTGACTGGTTCGGTGTCGTCATAAAATCTTTCCGAACCGACCGGAAAGAGGTCTGGCTGACGATTGATGACGGTCCGCATCCCGAGAACACGCCAAGAATCTTGGAACTGTTAAGAAGGTTTGACGCGCGAGCCACGTTTTTCGTCATTGGAGAGCGCGTTCGTGCGCATCCGCGACTGACCCGCGCGATACTCGAGCAGGGGCATACCTTGGGCAACCACTCGGCGACGCATCCAACGGCGCTTTTCTGGGGATTGTGGAAACGAGCGGCGGCGCGGGAGATCGACGGAGGGACTGCGGCGGTGCAGGAAGCTACCGGCATTGTCCCAATTTGGTTTCGGGCTCCCGTTGGCATGGCGAATTTTTTTGTTCACCAGATTATTCGGGAGCGCCGAATGAAGTTGATCGGGTGGTCGGCGCGCGGCTTCGACGCAGTTAAACGGGATGCCGCAACGGTCGTTGAAAAAATCCTGAGCGGGATTCGCCCCGGCGCAATTGTGCTGTTTCATGAAGGCGGTTCTGCTGAAAAAGGACAGACAGTAAGCGTGCTCGCCATTGAAACCATACTTCTTCGCCTTCAGGCGGAAGGCTACAAGTGCGTCGTTCCCGAAGACCACCAACTGTGCAACCGGGCGTGAGAACGTGTTTTGAACCTTGCTCCATTGTCAGATTCTTCTATAAGTTCGAGCGACGTTTGGAAAATGAAACCACACTAAATCAACTATGAAAACATGTTGCCCAGCACCGCGCGCATCGGTTGTTTGTTTTGCTCTGGTCGTTGGCATCTGGTCCTGTTGCGGCACATTCGCGTCCCTTGGCGCAGAAAAGGACATCAAGGCAAAAGCCTCCCGCAAGAACAACAACCCAAAGAAAAGCGGTGAGCTTTATGTGCCGCTTGTTCCTAAACCAACCGACGTCTCATACTCAGGAGAAGTCCCGTTGCAGCCGGCAACAATCTTCCTCGAAAAAGTGGCGGATGATCGGGAAAACAAGGCCCAAATTGGCCAGAACATCGAAGATGAAGACAAGCCGCCTATCAAAGTGCTTGCCGACGAAGGCGATGGCCCGACGGAATTCGTCCAAAAGCTGGCCGCAAAGCAATTCCACGACTTAGGCTTACCGCTCGCTGGTGAAGCGGCCTCAGCACAGCGTTTAGTCTCGCTCAAACTAACCCGCTTTTGGGCAGAGGAAGCGCCGAGTTACCATGGTATCGTCAGGGTTGCCGCTGAAGTGAAGGATGCCGCTGGCAAAGTTCTTTGGCGCGGCGCTCTGGTGGGCGAGAACAAAAGGTTTGGTCGCAGTCTGAAGCCGGAGAATTATCGCGAGACGCTAACGGATGCGACCCAGAGTACGGTGAACAAGATGTTCGCAGACGCCAACTTTCAGAAGGCGATTAGCAAGGAATAGTAATGCCAATTGGTTGAGCCATCGTCCGCTGTGATTACGGCGGCACATACTGTGCGACATTGGCGTCAATCACCACGACAAGGCTCACGTTGAAGTTTTTCGGCCTCGTAAACCTTCTCGCCCAGCGGCGTTCGCTCAACGCTGGGCAACGTACTCGCTCAAGACAGCACCAATTGTGGTGCGCTTGACATTCCTAAAACCGCTGTCTTCCAGCGCCGAGATGATGACAGAGGGTGGAACACATTCCTCAATCGTGGCCCAGTAATACTGCATAAGCTTCGCCGTGGATCGGTTCCGACGGCGCAACCAACCCACGACTGGTAGCACGTTTTGCATGTAGAAACGCATCAGGTGCATCGCCGCCGGATTGGTTGGTCGGGTGATCTCCAGAATCAACACGCGTCCATCTGACCGCAGCACGCGGTGGAATTCGCCGAAGAGCTTGCTCAGGTCCTCAACATGGCGCAGGGCGTAACCCATGCACACGAAATCAAACATTGAATCCGCGCAAGGTAGAGCTTCTCCCCTGCCTTCCAACAACTTCACAGGGTTGCGTTTCCGATTCTGTGCCAGCATGCCTCGGCTGGGATCAACGCCGGTCACCAGCGCGGGGTCGACTCCAAGTTCAAGCGCGGCCTTGATCATCAACCCCGTGCCGCTCGCGACGTCCAACAACTGCATCCCGCCCTGTAACCCGGCTCTCCGCAAGGCATCCCTGCGATAGAATCGGTCGCTCCAAAGTGACATCATACCACTCACCCAGTCGTAGTCTGCCGCGGCCTCATCGAACAGATCGTTGACAAGGTTCTGTCGCGACACCGATGCGGGATAGAACTCGGATAGTGGACGATGTGGTGACAACGGCACCGTCGGCAAATCTGTTCGCGATTGCTCGTTCAACGACTCACCTTGTCAACGGATACTGCGAGAAGTCAAATGCATTTGGTCCGCTTATGGTCAGCAGATATCGGCCCCCCGTCCATCCGCCACTATCGGCGATCGCGCGGCGCGCATCGCGTTGGCCCGGCAAATCCTGCGTGCGTTCGAGCCGGCCATATGCCAGCATGTCACGCAATGGTTTCATTTCGTGCCCGTATGGCCGGCGGAACGGAGAACGTGAGCTTGTGGGAAAGTGAGCAGGTGGGAACGCCCCGCTTTCCCACGTCCCCACTTTCCCGACTGCTTGGCTTTACGTTCGGACTCTGGTGCTTCGCTGCGCGCGCCGCCGACACCAACGCCGTCCTCAACGGCTGGCTCGCCGCCCAAACCAACTGCCGCACCTGGCAGGCGGACTTCACCCAAACCCGCGCGCTGCGGACGCTGGTCCAGCCCCTCACGGCGACGGGCCACGTCTGGGTGGCGATGCCCGACCGGTTCCGCTGGGAACTCGGCTCGCCCGCGCAAACCATCGCCTTGCGCCAACCCGAGCAGTTGTGCGTCATCTATCCACTGCTCAAACGCGCGGAGCGCTATCCGCTCGGCCAGCAGCAGGCCGGCCCCTGGCGGGATGCGCTGGCGCTGCTGGACGCGAGTTTTCCCCGCGACCGCGCCGAAGTGGAATCACGATTTCGTGTCTCATCGCTGACCGGAACCAACGGCCTCTGGCGGCTCGGATTGCAACCCCGCAGCGCCGCCGCCCGGCGCATGATCACGGAGATCGTCGTGGGTCTGGGAACGAACGACTTCGCGCTCGCCAACACCGAAATGGTTTTCGCCGACGGCTCACGGATGCGGAACGATTTCACCAATGCGGTCGTCAACGCGCCGTTGCCCGAAACGATCTTCCACTGGCAGCCGCCCGCCGATTTCACCGTCACCGAACCGCTTAGCCCATGAACGCTGGCGAAGACGCATTGCTCACGGCGCTTGGCCGACTGCCACACGGCCCGGAGTTTCGCTTTGTGGACCGACTGCTACGTCTCACGCCCGGCAGGGAGGGCGCCGGCGAATACCACGTGCGCGGCGACGAGCCGTTTCTCCGCGGACATTTCCCCGGTGACCCGATGCTGCCCGGCGTGATTCTTGTCGAGGCCGCAGCGCAATTGGCCGGCGTGGTGGCGCAAAGTGATCCGGCCGTGCCCCCGTTGTCCGGCCTGAAACTCACCGCGTTACGCAACGCCAGGATTCTCGACACGGCGCGGCCTGGTGACACGGTGCGGATCGAGGCGCGCATCACGGGCCGGCTCGGCAATCTGATCCAGGCGCAAGCCACCGCCAGTGTGAACGGCCAGATGGTCGTGCAGGCTGAACTTGTTCTGAGTGGCGATGACGCTAAATCAAGGCCGCGTTGAGCAATTGAATCCTTGAGCCCTCCGCGCCCGGGTTACGCGGCGGCGCACGGTGTGAAAGTGGATGCGTCGGCCTGAGAGAGCCATGCCTGCATGCCTGACAAGATCAGGCTGCCATCAGTCGTTCTGTCAAGTTTCCTACCTCGTCGCCTTCAACCGATAAAACTTGGTCGCGTCGGTGCCGAACGAGTCCGTGTAGCTGCCGGAATCGGGCGAAGGCGGCGCCGGGCTGGTCCAGATGTTGAACCAAGGCGCGTTAGTCCCGGTCAAGGACATCGTGCTCTGCAAAAACTTCCAGGAATTTGAACCGGCCAGCCAATCGAGTTTCACTCCGCCAGACAACAAGCTGACGCTCAAGGTCAGATGCGAGGCCGTGTTGGTCGGATTCGTGTCGGCGATGTATTCCTGCCAGTTCTTCAAACCGTCGCCGTCGGGGTCGGCGTTCGGATTTGCGGCGGTGCTGCCGAAGTATTGGATTTCCCACGAATCAGGCAAACCGTCGTTGTCGGTGTCAGGTGTCGTGACCGTGCTGATCAGGAAGGGCGTGCCAGGCGACCACTCGCCGAGCAAAGTGATGTCTCTCGCACGAACACGAAGCAGGACGTTGGTGGTCACGTTCGGGCCGAGGTCGGTCAGCGCGTTCCAAACAATCGTGTGATTGATTCCGGCTGGCGAGGCAGCGACCCGCGTGTTGACCGAGTAAGGCATGCCGTCCACTGAAACGACTGCGGCGTCGCTCCAGTTAGTTGTGCCGGCCACTTCGAATTGCAGGTAAGGAGTGGAGTCGTTGCCCTCGGCATCCCACAGGGGATTGGTGACAGAGGCCATGCTCGTCAGCGTGTTGGTGGACGGCAGAACGACGGCGACCGGAGCGCTTTGCGGCACGTTCGGCAGTTGCGGGAGTTGCGGTTGCGGTGGCCAGAAAATCACGTCGCAACGGTTCTGGTTAGTGGGGTCAACGCGCAAGCCAATCAAACCCTCGCCCGGCTCAAGCGTTTTCACGCCCGCAAGCGCGTGCCAAGCCTTGCCTTCGTGATACCCGCTGAACAATTGCCGCTGCAACGGGCCGCTGTTGTTCGTTGCAACCCACGAGAAAATCTGGCCGTCCGGTTCGGCGGTGAAGAAAACTTCATTGCTGCTATTGAGTAGGTTGACACTGGCCAAGCCGTAAGACTGCGAGAGCGTTGCCGCGCTGAGTTCGATGCGGTTCGAACTGAGCACGGTGGCACTTGTCCCCGCGACGAGAAACTCCGTCACAACGAAATCGTCGCCGGCGTCCAGCCGCTGAGACAGGTTTTTGTCGTCCGTGAATGTATAGAACACTGACACACCGTTGGTTTGGCGTGTGAAACCGGAAGCAAGCGAGTGACCACGCCAGTTATTCGTTCGCGTGGCAGAGGGTTCTGGTAAGACGATTGGCACCAAAGCGAAGGGAACCTCGACTAATCCGATCCTCGTTTGATCGGGTGAATTGTTGTTCCACAATCCAGCGCCCCGCATTTCTGCGTAAGGTTCGCCACTCGGGGCACTATCCGGTTGCGTCGGTTCCCACGCGCGGAACGTCGAAGATGACCCGCTGGCCCATTCCCAACCTGTGATCCCGTCCGTAGAATAGTTCGCAGACGGACTGTAGAGCCCGATCCAAAAACTCGACGGCGCAAAATTGCTTCTGATCCATGAATTCTTGTTCGTGCCCTCAATGGTAACAAGATTTCCACCAAATTCTCGGGCCTTGGCCTGCGCATTTGTCCAGTACATCTGTGTATCAGTGAGGAAATACCACGCACCATACGTTGAGTTGGATATTGCAGTCGGCACCGGCCGCGGCCTGGGAAAAGTGGACAGACCGACGTGAATGCCACCGTTGTCTGACAATCTCAGGCTTCGCGCGTCGGATGAAGATGCGTCAGTTAAGGCCACCGTGCCCAGTCCCCGGTGTGAAGTGTTTGTGTCAAGCAACCGTGAGCTCCAAACCGCGTTGGAAAAGCTGACGCTGGAGAGCGACTGGTCTGGTGCATTTGTGGGGGAGAGGTGGACGAGAATGTCGTTGTTGGAGCGAACGCCGAGGACATACGCAACTTGGCCGGTATTGCCGATGGACAGCGCGGTTTTCTGCCAAACATTGCTGACGAGTTTCACTTCCATGACCGTGCCAGTGCCACTGGTTTGCCGCGTGCCGATGTAAATGGCAGCGCTCGTTGTATTGCTTGGCTGGTCGATGCCAATCGAAGTGATGCCCACAGCGCCGATGTCAACGCGCTGCGTTGTCCAACCGCTCGTCGTCTCGGACAGTACCAAAAGGAAGTTCGTGTTCGTACTCGGATTTCCGTCCGCACCGATGACGATTTCCTCTGCGCTCGTGCCGTCCAGTTCGCCGACACCCACAACGAAATTGCTCGGCGTGAAGGGCCATGCCAGTGAAGTGGTGTTTGTTCCCGGCAGGCCACGGACATCCGGGACGCTGGCGGCGTTCGTTGGGCTAGAGCCAACTTTCCATTCCTGGTAATTTGACCAGCCGTCACCATCAGCATCAGCGAAGGTGGCATTGGTCCCGGAATTGTCCGTGGGCGAAAGCCCGTTAAAGAAACGCCACAGCACCGGCAGTCCATAGGTTTCGGGGTCGCGCGACAGCCAAGTCTGCCGGATAAGGTTCCCGTTGCCATCATATACGTAGGCTAGCGAAATGCCGCGGTCGTACTCCGCGCCGACAAGCCGGTCATTGCGGTCGTAGTAGTACCGTGTGCCCACGCGCGGGTCACCTTGTCCTTCCTGGACCGTCAAGAGCCGGTTGGCCGGCCAGTGCGAGATTTCTTCGAAACGTCCCAAAGGCCATTCGATGCGGATAACGTCAACCATTGTCGCGTCTCCTAGTCCGAAGTGCGCAATCTGAGCATCGTGGCCGGCATAGCCGTTCTGGGCTGTGATTTCACGCAGTTGCCAGACCTCCACGCCGCCAATGCGCGCCATCACGCGAACTTTGGCACCGATAGCGGAACGGTTGGAGTTTGTTCCAATGCAGCGAACTTTCAGCCAGTGGTTCGAGTTGCCCAAGTTGCGAAAAAGCGCACCTGCATCAGAAAACGTGGGAGGAGCATCCCTGCCCACAAACACGTCCATAAACCCGTCGTTATCATAATCCGCCCAGCAAACCCCTCGCAGGTGTCCACTCAGGTTCGCAATGGCAATGTTTGTGGCGCTCGTGAAAACGCCACCACCGTCGTTCCGGTACAGGCGGCTCGTGTTGGGATCACCCACCACGAACAAGTCCAAGTCGCCATCGTTGTCGAAGTCCACCCAACTGCTGCCCATGAAAGGGGCGGATTCCTCCACGATTGGCCCAGTGGTCACCTTCGTGAAAGTTCCATTGCCTTCGTTCCGATACAGAAAGTTGCTGCCGACGTTGGAAACGAACAAATCAAGATCGCCATCGTTGTCGTAGTCGCCCCAAGTCGCGCCGGTGGAGTAACCGCCGTCGTTCACGACCGGCCCCGCTGTGATTTTTGTGAACTGCCCATTACCATCGTTTCGGTAGAGGAAATTGTTTTGGTTGTTGTGATTGGCGACGAACAGGTCCAAGTCTCCGTCGTTGTCATAATCCGCCCAAGAGCAGCCGTAGGAGGAACTGGTGTCCGCCGCCACGGGCCCCGTCGTGACCCGCAAGAATGTTCCGTTGCCCAGATTGCGGTACAGGAAATTCGTCTGAGGGGCCTCGTAGATGCCCGTGCTGACGAAAAGGTCCAGGAATCCATCCTGGTCGTAGTCTCCCCAGGCAGCGGACGCGAAGGCGGCAGCATCCGAGTCGAACGCGGAGGGGGACACCTTGGTGAAGAGGCCTCCGCCATCATTCTTCCAAAGCTGGTTCGTTCCACCCAGCACCACAATGAACAAATCCGGCCTTCCGTCATTGTTGAAGTCGCCCCAACTCGAACTATGAATCGAACCGCTCCCATGGTCGAAAGTTTGGATAGCGGTGAAAGCGCCGTTCCCATCGTTGGTGTACAGAATGCCATTGCCTCCCCGGTAGTAGCCCACAAACAAGTCCTGATCTCCATCATCGTCGTAATCGCACCAACTGGCCGTCATCGAGTTTGCGTCGAAAGTCTTAACTAGCGTAAAATCCTGCGCCGAGCACGTGGAGATCAGGCGGCCGTGCCAAAACGCGACGGTCAGAAGGGCCACCGCCAACTCGCTCAGAGTCGATCTCGTCTTCATCGTTCGTCCTCTCATTTCTTCCTCCCTCCGCCGAAGATTTTGCTGACGAAACTCGTCACCGCGCTCGCGGCTTTGCTGGCGGATTGCCTGGCGTTGCTGGCGGGGACGGCAGTTACGGGCGAGAAACAACTTGAAGGTTTTGCCTGTCGCCGATAGATTCGCCCCATGAAGAGCGGCGCAAAGCAACGGGTTGAACTCGGCCAGTACATCGTGGCCGACCCGGAAATCTGCCACGGAAAACCGACGTTCAAGGGCACGCGCATCATGGTGTGGCAGGTGTTGGAGGACGTGGCCGAGGGGCGCTCGTGGGACTTCATCTGCAACACGCGCTGGGGCGGACGGATTCCGCTGGCTGCGGTGGCGGAGGCGGTCCGGATCGAGCATAAAGCTTGGCTGGATTTACACGGCCGCCTGCATCGCCGTCGCGCGCGCAATGGGTCCGAGCTTGCCGCCGCTTGAATCTGCTCGACGATCCGGCGCCGCCTGTCCAAGTTCTTCCCAAGATGACCGAATTGAACCTGACGCAATCCGTGCCCCTCACGCGAGGGGACGACGGCGTCCTCCGCATCGCTGGCTCGAGGGTGACGTTCGATTCGATTGTGCATCAGTTCAAAAGCGGTGCGACCGCGGAACAGATTCAGGAAGATTTTCCATCGGTCACGTTGAGCGACATCTACGCGGTGATCGCCTACTTTTTGCAACATCCGCGTGCGGTGGAGGATTATTTGAGCGAACAGGCGCAGGCCGCGCAACAGGTCCGGCGCGAAGTGGAAAGCGGCGTTGACCGGGGAGGTCTGCGGGAACGCCTCAGACAGCGTCGCGCCCAGGCGGCGGCGTGAGCGCAGGGGCTTCGCATGTTGCCTCTGCTCATTGACGAAAATCTGAATCACCGCATTCTTCGGGGGGCTTCTGCGCTCGGTTCCACACTTGGACTACCTCCTGACTCCCGACGCCGGATTGAAGGGCGCCGAAGACCCGGCCGTGCTCGACTTTGCCGCAAAAGCAAATCGTGTCCTGGCCACTCACGATCTCCGAACCATTCCCAAGCATGCGTACGAGCGGGTGAAAGCGGGTTTGCCCATGCCGGGGGTAATCGCCGTCCCTGACGATCTGCCAATTGGGAGTGTGATCGAGGATTTGGCCGTTATCGTTGAGTGCGCGGCGCCTGCGGAAATCCGGTCCTTGGTGATTTACCTGCCGTTGTGAGGTCGCCCATGCCGCCGGTAGGACGTCCCCCGTTTCCGACGGCATCGGTTCCGTGACGGAAAGGTTGGGCGTTGAAATGTCGCGGCCTGCGTGCAGTGCGGCGGCGTTCAGTTCTGGCAACGCAACCGAGCCGCGCTCCTGCGGTTGGTGTGGGCGGAAACGCAATGAAGCTGCCGGGCTGAATTTCATTTCTTCTTCCCTCCGCCGAAGAGGTTGCTGAAAAAGTTGCCAATCGATTGTGCCACACTCGTAACGGCATTGCTGATCGATTGTGCTGCTTGGCTAGCGTATGAGCGAACGGTTTGGCTGAATGAATTTGCAGCATTGGAAACATAGTTGGCCACATTGTGAACCGTACGGCTGAAGGAACTGCCGCCGCCGCTTGATCCACCGCGGTTATCGCCGTAAGTGGTTAGGCCGGTAATCCCGTAGGAGGTAACGGGGCCGTTTGCCTGGCTCGCATTCAAGCCGTCGGCGTACATCGCCGCTTCGATCCGCCGCTGCTCCAGCGCCTTTGGGTCAATCCTGGATTCGACTGTTTCCTTTTTCTGAGCCTTGTTGAATTCTGCGTAGGCTTTGATGTCTCCGTAATGGTCTCTCACCGGCGCGGATATTGTCCCGCGAGTTATGGAGCCGGGCTGAATGGGTTCTGCTGGCTTCGTATTTCGCTTAATCCAACCCGGGATGCCTTCCCCTTCCTGCCAATCGTCGGAGATTCCTTTTGCTCGTAACGACCAACTGACGACATCCCCGGCGCCTGGCACCGCAAGTTCAGCAACGGTTTCAGCGAAGTAACCACCCGCCTCGTCATTCAGTTCCTCTTCGAGGGTAGTCTCGTGTCTAGTGTTGTGTAACAGTTAATTCTTTACAATGCTGGATTTCACGATATGCTCGTCAGCATGTGGAATCCAGCCAGTAGTCTGCCGATGACTCCGGAGC
>Ga0247727_10002713_pt1 | contig 40076 bp, 31 predicted proteins | sample WisWelCaveWW1625_FD_202498 | JGI IMG/M metagenome (GOLD analysis project Ga0247727, IMG submission 202498) | Biofilm microbial communities from Wishing Well Cave, Virginia, United States - WW16-25 | ecosystem: Environmental > Aquatic > Deep subsurface > Groundwater > Cave microbial mat | place... | reverse complement strand
CTTGTAACTGGATGAAGGGCCGATCGAATCGTGGCGCGCACGTAGCCTTCAGGCCATACTCAGGGCACCTCGGGATGTACCAGGAGGGGGGCCGGTCATTCGAATCGTCGCGCTGTACGGTTTTGCCGTGGCCACCGTGTGCCTGTCGTCCGCCTGGGACCTGCGTGGTGCGTCGTCTCAGGGCCCTTCAACCGATGCCCGGGTCACACCGAAGAAACTCTGTCCTCCGTACTTCTCCGATGGCCCATCATCCTCGACCCCCTGGTGCGTTCCCCACATCGATATCGGCAGAAGGCCTCCGATCGTCCTGCACGGCGGTGGACGGGCGCCGGATCTCTCCCGCGGGTCGCCCGCGGAGACGACCTCTCCAAGCGAGGGTCCAGCCTCCGACGACATCCTTCTCGGAATTACATGGGACGACAGCGTCCTCGTGTCCTTCGATCCGGGGTCCGGAGAGGTCATCGAACGACACGTTCAGCTGAATCCCGATGAGGCTTACGCCGGAATCGTCTACGACCGCAATCACCACAGGCTTTACGCACTACCGCAGGATCGCCGCGACCTCTATGTCATCAACGCGGAAACGCTGCAGACTGTCGATCGAGTGGCTCTGCGGGTCGATCCTCGCGTTCCGGGGCTGACCGACACCGTGGCTCTTGCCTATGACTCGATTACGAACACGCTTTACACGGTCATCGGGCATTGGACTAACTACCCGAACGGTCCGATCTGGAGCCAGTTGGCCACGATCGAACCGGAAACCGGAGAGTTGACGATCATCGGGCGAATCGACGGACCGTGGATCGCCACCCTTGCATTCAGCGAGACCGATCGGCGACTGTACGCCACCGGTGTGTACGACGCAGGGTCCTGGGACAGTCCGTCTCCAACCCATGTGATGCGCATCGATCCAGGCACCGCGAAGTCCGACACCATCTTCCTCGCTCCTTACCACACGATGCTGGGATTCGCCATCCGGGAACCACTCACGTTTTTCTCATGGATCAACTGGGATTCCCATTTCTACGGGCGGACCGATCTCCCGACGCAGACGGTGACGCCGCTTGGACCCGCGGACCGCGTCGGCGTCGTCTACGCCATGACTTACAAGAACTTCTCCCTCCCTCCGCGAGCGGTGCCGATTCCGGCTGAGCCCGCCTCGTTCACCTTTGACGGAATCGTTTCTCAAGTGTGGAACCCCGACGGACGCCTTGCAGGAAGTGTCGAGGTGGGGCATCGCTTCGCCGGGAAGTTCAGTTACGATGCCGCGGCACCCTTCAAGTGGCCGGATCCCAACCGCAGCCCCCCTTACGGCTTCTCCCTCTCCATCAACGGACTCAAGTACGCCTCCGCAGGCCTGACCGCTTCGATCACCGACGATCGCTATGACTGGACGGACCAGAGTCTCACAGACGCCTTCAGCCTCGGGGCCTACACCTATCCACACGCGCGCATCTCCTGGACACTGATCGACCCGACAGGGCGGGCAGTGGAGGGGAACGGCAAGCTGCCTGATGTGTTCGACCTCTCCGAGTGGGAGGGCAACCACTTCTCCATTACAGGCTATGACCCAGGCTCCGACTTTGCGGTTTACCACATCTCTGGAACTGTCGATCGCGTCACTCGGAGGCAACAGAGAGCGGCTCAGCTCCTGTCTCATCCGAGACCTCGGATTGGCCGGGTGGTCCGAGAATCGTAGTGAGGCCCGGATCGGCTCGACCATCCGGCAACGGAACTCCGGCCGCAAGATCGTAGCCTGCTGCGAACTCCCCGCCGCCCGGCGACGGCCGCGCCCGGTCGACCGCCGCGAACGGCAACCCGACGATTGCCCGATGCCCGGCGGGGGCCACCTCGTAGGATCGCCCCGCGCCTCGACGATCGCGCCGGAGATCCTTGCTTCGGCGCCGGGGTGCGGAAAGGGGGCGTGCACGTCATGAGGTTCATCGTCAAGGTCCTGCTCACTCTTCTCGTGGTGCTGATCCGCTCGAGTCACCCCGTCGTCGGAGCCGCGCCGGGAACCTGGACGCTCGACGACTTCGAGGACGGGGATCTCAAGTCTGCGCCCGGTCTCTACTGGTTCGCCCTGGCCGACGACCTGGCGGGAGGGGCCTCGGAAGCGAAGATCGAGATCCTCACGGGCGGGCCGGCGGCATCGCCGCACGTCCTCGGGCTCACAGGCCGCCTGAGCGGCCGCGGCTCGTTCGCCGGCACGTGGGTCCAGCTCGACCGCTCGGGACGCACCGTCAACCTCGGGGCGTTCGAGGGGGTCCGTCTGCGCCTCAAGGGCTCCGGCCGGCTCCAGGTTGGCTTCCGCTCAGGGATGATCAACTACATGGCGGAGGTTGACGCCGGCGCCGCGTGGCGGCTCGTCAACGTCCCGTTCGCGTCGCTCGCGCCCCTGGGAAAGGTGCCCGAAGGGACGCGGTGGAGCGCGGACGCGGTCCAGGTCTTCGGCGTGACGACGCCGCAGATCCCCCGGGACGAGGAGGGGATGGCGGGCGACGTGGCCTTCGAGGTGGACGATGTCGTCCTCTACGGCCGGGGCGCGGGGAGCGCGGCGCCGGTCGCGACGGGGCCCACCGGGCAGGTTTCCATCGTCACTCTCACGCCCCTCGCCTCCATTCCCTCAACTGGCTGGATCCACCTGGCCGACGACCCCGCGCGCGACGGCAAGATGCCGGCGCTCCCGGACGCCACTCGCCTCGAGGCGATCCCCTCGTCGGCGGACGGGATCCTCTGGCTCCGGATGACTCTCCGCGAGCCGCCGCACGACCGATGGATCGGCGTGAACGCCGCGCTCGACGTGGACGGCGACCCTGCCAACGGACAGGCATGGTGGGGCGCGAACTCCGCCTTCAAGTTCGACCGGCTGGTGACCGTCTGGTGCATCCGGGTGGCAGAGGGATGCCAGGGCTACATCGGCCTCGCCGACGCGGATCAGGTGGCCTCCGGCACCATGGTCTCCGGCGGCGCGCAGGGCCTGAGGTTTGCCATCGATCGCGAGCGGCGAGCCTTCATCCTGGGTGTTCCCCGCGAGAGCCTGCGGCTCGGCAAACCCGAGTTCCGGCTGGTGGCCGCGGTCGGTTCGGCGTTAATCTACGGCGACGATGTGCCCGGACAGGGAGCGGCGCCCCTCCGCTGACGCGGCGCCGGCCGAGGACGGCGCGGCGGGACCGCCTCGCCGGGACGGCACCGGACCGGCCGCCCCAGTCGCGGCCCGCCCGGGGATCGGCCGTTCCGTGGCGATTGCGGCGGGCTCGGCGTGGTTGCTCCTTGTCGCGGTCTACGCGGTTCTCTTCGCGCTGTCCGGGTTCCCGATCGCCATGGCGATCCGGGGGGCGTTCGCGAACGGTATTCCCGACGGGCTCCTCGCCCTCGCGGCGTTCGAGGCCTCCCGGAGGCTGGACGCGCGCCGCGCGGCGGGGCGGCGGCTCCTCCTCGCTCACGTCCCGCGCGCTGTCATCCTGGTGGGGCTCGCCTTCGCTGCCAAGACGCTCCTTCTCTGGATCGACGTGACCTTGGTGCGGGGCGAGGAGACGTTCCGCCTCCTCGCGGGGATCGTCGCGTGGCAAATCTTCGTGAGCGCCCTCACTTACGCCACCGTCGCCGCTGCCTCCCACGCGTGGCTCATCGACCGCCGGCTGCGCGAGGAGATCGCCCGCGCCGCGCGCGCCGAGACGCTCCGCGCGCGCGCCGAGCTGTCCGCCCTGCGGGCGCAGCTCAACCCCCATTTCCTCTTCAATGTGCTCCACTCCGCCCTCGGCATGGTGCGTCGCAATCCCGCCCTGGCGGAAGCGTCCCTCGAGGGCCTCGGGGACCTCCTCCGCTACGCCCTCCGCGTGCACCGCGACGGCGTGGACCGGACGGCGCTGCGCCACGAGTGGGAGTTCATGGAGACGTACCTCGGCCTCGAGAAGATCCGTCTCGGGGATCGGCTCCAGGTCTCCCGGAGCGCGGGTGAGGCCGCATTCGATCACGCGGTCCCCACCTTCTCGCTTCAGCCGCTCGTCGAGAACGCGGTGCGCCATGGGATCGCGCCGCGGGCCGCCGGGGGGAAGGTCACCGTCGAGGCGCGGATCGAGGGGGGCGCCCTCCGCCTCGAAGTCAGCAACGACGGAGACGGCGCGGGGGCCGTTGCGAACGGGGACGAGAGCGGGACGGGCTTGCGCGTCCTGCGGGAAAGGCTCGATGTCCTCTACGGCGGCGGGGCGCGCATGACGGCCGGCCCCACGGCGGACGGGGGCTACCGCGTGGTCCTGACGCTGCCCGCGGTGCCGGACCATCCGGAGGCGGACGCATGACCGGGGAACGGGTCCGCGCGCTCGTCGTCGAAGATGAGCCGGAGGCCCGGCGGATGCTCCGGGACTTCCTGGCCGAGGCCTCCTGGGTGGAGCTGGTGGGCGAGGCCATGAACGGACGTGAGGCCGTGGCGCGCATCGACAGGCTGAAGCCGGGGCTCGTCATTCTCGACGTCCGCCTCCCCGAGCTGTCCGGCCTCGAGGTCCTCGAGCGGATCCGCCACCAGCCCGAGGTCGTCTTCGCGACCGCGTACGACCGGTACGCCGTCGCGGCCTTCGAGCTGGGGGCGCTCGACTACCTGGTGAAGCCGTTCGGGCGCGAGCGTTTTCGCGGCATGCTCCAGCGGTTGCGGCGCCGGCTCGCCCTGGACCCCGACGCCCCACCGTCGCCCGAGCGGGCGCGGTCGGCCCTGGGGGACGCTCCGCTCCGGCGCCTCTTCGCCCGAACGGGTGATCGGATCGTTCCGATCCCGGTCACGGCGATCCGGCGCGTGCAGGCGCGCGGAGACTACGCCGAGGTCCACGCGCCCGGCGGGCCGTACCTCCTCCACCTGAGCCTCGCCGAGCTCGCCGCCCGGTTGGATCCCGAGCGCTTCGTGCAGGTCCACCGCTCCCACATCGTGAATCTCGACTCCGTGTCGCTCCTGCGTCCGTACGACGACCGGCGGCTCCTCATCGTGCTCGCCAACGGGGAGGAGATCGTCGCAAGCCGCTCCGCCTCGGAAGCGCTGCGAAAGCAGGTGCGCTGAGGATGATGACTGCCAACTCAGGGTGTGATCGCCCAGGGCCGCTCCCAATCGGCCAGCGGGCGACGACGTTCGATCAGGGGCAAGCAGAGCCGCTGGAGCTCGAGGACGATCCGGATCTTTTCACGCAACTCCGACCTTTCCCGCTGCCGACGCAGGGCCACCTTGCCCGCGCGGAGGGCCTCCAGGAGATCCGGGCTTGGCCGTGGCCGTCCCTTCGGAAAGGAAGCCATGTCTCAGGGCTCCAGGCCGAACCGCTTGCGCAGATCGTCGAGCGCGGCTCGATCGAGTGCGCTGGACTCCATGAGCGCCGCGGCACGCTCCCGTCGTTTCAGCGTCCGCGCACCCGGTTCCAGGTAAAGGGCAACAAGATACTCCGGTCTGACGACGCGAACGGGCACACCTTCGTATTCGAGAGTCACGGCCCGCTCGATCGCCTCCTCGGCGAGACTGTTGTGCGCAGGAAGAAACTGGACAGGCACTCCTTCGATCATCACATGCTCCGCCTGGGCCTTGTAGCCGCGCCCCGCCGCCCAGTCATAAAGCGGCGCGAGGCTCACGATCGTCGCCTCGTCTTCGGGGAGAAACACGAGGACGTCCAGGTCGTAGGTCGGAATAGGCTCCGCCCAGAAGACCATCGCCATGGCGCCTGCGACCGCGTAGTCCTCCACGACGCCGGAGCCCTTCATGTCGTTGAGAACGCGCAGGGCATCAGCGAACGACGGCATTTATCTATGCTAACCGATCAGGACGCTTGATGCGTGTGCGGCCTCGTGCCGGGCACATCGCCCTAGAACACATAGCCCGCCACGATGGCCGGGGCCGGACGATAGAAGATCAGGTTCGACACCGCGTCCACTTCGTAGATCGGCTCCTTGTCGCGCCCCAGATTGATGACCGCCTCGATGCGACCGGTGGCCTTGCTCACCTTGGCGAGGCCGTACTGACCCCGATCCTGTTTCACCATCATGAACACGAAGTCGGGTGATGACGCCGAAGCCTTGAAGCGGGTGCGGGCCGCTTCGCCGTAGCGCGCGCTGAGGTTCGTCAGCTGTTCTCCCGCCTGCGCGTACCCGGTCGCGGCCGCCGCCGTCACGGCGCGCTCCGCGGAGCCAGGGTCCAGCCGGGTCGACGCGGAAGCGAAGGCGGCGCCCGCCGCCCCCGCGGCCACTGCGGCCATCCCCATCCTGACCTGCTGCGCACGCAAGAGAGCCCGCATCATGACCGGCAGGCGGGGGGAGGGGTGGTAGGCATGGAACCTCATCGTCCCATCACGTTGCCAGGAGATGACGTTCTGGCTCGAGAATACGGTGATCTCACCCCCCTGCATTTCGATCGCGATCGGAGATTCGTCCTCCTCCAGCCTCTCGGGCTTCCTGGAGAGCGTCGTCAGCGTACCGCTCTCCATGTCGAGGCGATGGAGCGTCCCTTCTCGCGCGGCGTAGGCGTAAAGATGCCGGCCGCTCTCGACCGTGACCAGCGAGTCATCGGAACGCACGCCGTCGCCCAGGATCGGCAGTCCGCTCCTGAGATCGAGGACGTTGACCTCGCTCGTCGTAGTGTACAGGAGACCGGAAGGGATCACCCTGGTCGAGACGATCCGTCCGCGGAGCCGCAACGGCTCTTCGAATCGCGGTGTCCCGCTCTGCGTGTCGATCAGGCTCAGGTGATACTCCCTCCCCTTGTTCGTCCAGGCGCTGTCGTAACCGGTCGTCAGGACCAGGCCGGCGCGTGTCCAGTCATGATTGATGATGCCCCCGAGGATCTCGATTCCCTTCCCCTTCTTGCCCCAGCGGGACTCACCGGTGGCGTCGTCGCAAAGAAGAATCTTCCCCTTGCCGCTGGTCTGCGGACTCAGGATCAAACCGTCGCCGGTGAAGATCACGTCGTTCAGACCGCCCTTGAGGCGCACCGGCCTGGACCAGACGGCGGCGCCGTCCGCGAGCCGATGGGCGGAGTAGCTGGCATGGATGGTCTCGCCGCCGCCGGTGCTGGATGCCGAGGCCATGCTCATGACCGTCTCGCTGCCGACGTAGACGACGCCGGGGTTCTTCGGCGTGGCGTAGAAGCGCGTGCTGCGGGTGTCGCGGGAGTTCGCGGTCTTCCAGACGATCGATCCGGTGCGCGTGCCGACGGCGTAGATGTCGGTGACCGAGGCGACAAGAAAGGTCTCCGGAGTGACTTCCATCGGCTCGCCGACGATTCCCGACTGGTTCGTCGCCGCTTGAAAGAACGCGGCCAGCGCCTGGGTCACCTTTCCAGCCCCTTCGGCGAGCCGGCTGTTTTCCCACCGGAGTCGGCCGCTCTCCGCGTCCACGAGGAACATCGTCGTTGCCGGGTTCCCCTCCCTGAACCCGAAGAGCAGGAGGGCGCGGCCCTTCGGGAGGAAGTGCCGGCTCAACACCTGCGTCACCCCGGCGGCCCGCGAATCAAAGACGATCAGCCCGTCGACCGAGTCCAGGATCACGACGCGCGGCCGCGCCAGCCCGTCCGAGACGGAGATGAGGGAGGTTCCGGCAATCTCCTCGTAATGGTCCTGTGTCAGGCCGTCGAGGTCGGCGTGGGTCCAAAGGACCCTGCCCCGCGCCGGGTCGATGGCCGTCAGGCCGTTTGACGTCTTGACCAGCAAATGCCCGAGCGGCGCGACCCGCTGCCATTCGACCTCTCCGTCGAGCCGGAGGCTCCAGGCGGGAGCGAGGGCGGGTACGGACTCCGTCGCGGCCGTGGCCGCGGCCGAAACCGGCGGCTGGACCAGAAGACACGAGACAACGACGGCGATGACAGTCAGTTGGGACAGCAAACGCGCTGACAATCGCATGGTCTCCCTCCCGGAGCGGGCCTCGGTTCACACAGCGTGGCCAACGTAGGGCCGGGTGAGACCGGAGGACCAGGCGATCTCGAAAGCGGTATCGGGCGACGGAGTGGCCTCCCGGTCCGGCGAGCTCAGAGGATCCTGGCTGCCCGCCTCAATGCCCCGGTGGATCCCGCGCTCCGGCCGGGGCTTCGCGAGATGGGAGTGGTTCCGGCGCCTCTTAATCGGGCGGCGCGGCGATCTCCTGGAAGTCGTTCCAGATCCGCTCGACGAGGCCGGGGTCGATGGGGACGGTCCGGGGCTCCCCCTCGTCGCCTTCCTCAAACAGCCTGATCTCCATGGGGACTCCCGTCTCGAACACCTGGAACGGATACGAGTAGATGCCCCAGCACCCTCGAATGGTCCGCCACCTCGGCTTCTGCGTCGCCTTCCTGCTCATGTAGACCTCCGCGGGCTCGCAGAGCCGCTGCGCATCGATCGGCCGGATTTCGGTCCCGGCGCTGAAGAGTCGCGCCCCCTCGAAGTCCCCCTGGAAATGATAGGCGGCCCGCACAGGCCTCCACACCGGGCTGGCAGCTTCGAAAAGCCAGAAGTCATTTTCTCCACTGAACGCCGTGAGCAGGAAAACAACCGCGAAGAGGGCCACGAGGATGGGATAGCTCACGATCCGTAACACGACGGCAGCGTAGGAGCCTCCGGTCCATTTCAGGTCAGGGACGACCTGGACGATCACCACAGGCTCGCGCGCGCCCGCATGGCGCTCCCATCGCCAGGGAGCCTCGCCCGCCACCACCGATCCCTCTGTGTGTCGCATCAGTGCGTCGATGAGTCTCGGCGTCAGGAACTCGATGCCGACCTCTCCCGACCGGATCCGGTAGTCGAAGACGTTCAGTGAGGGAGGGGGCTGGCCCCGCTCTTCCCCCTGGGCGGTGATCTCCCGGGCCAGAACGGGGATCGGCTCGGCCGGAGGAGGATCCAATACAGCGGCGCGCTCCTGCGCTTCACTCAGGAGGCGGCGCAGCGCTTCGATTTGGACCGCGCCGGTCGGCGCCTTCTCGCTCCGGAGGATCTCCGTGTTGACGGCGATCACGACCCCTTGAGCGTCGAGCACGGGGCCGCCGATATCCTCCACGCCGATCGGGGCCGTATGGCGTATCCTGCTCGCTCCCGCTTCTCTCACCACACCCTCGACACCGAAGAGCGCCGTCCCTTCCGGTTGCAGTCGGATCGCCACGATTCCCGCCCGCCGATCCGGCCCCTTCGCCTCCCGGCCGGGAAGCGTGACAGGGCGGAGGCCCGCTATCGCCGCGGGGTTGATCCGGATGACCGCGACGCCCAGGTAGTGAGAAATCGCCACGGAGTGCGCGGCGAGTCGCCTGCCCGGACCCGGACGCACCCGGATCAGGTTGCCGCTCTCGACGACGTGAGTTCCGGTAAGGAGGAGGCCGGAGAGATCGACCAGGAACCCCAGGCTTCGACCGGCCGTGGTCTCGACGACAAACACGGCCTCGAGAGTCCGCGGGTCGACGCGAACGCCGGTGTCCGGCAGGATTTCCTCTGGGGGGGCCTCCTCCTGCGCCAGCGCGGAAGACCCGAGGCACGCGACCAGAACGGGGAGCAGAAATACGGGAGGCCTGCGCCGCATCTTTCGACCCGTCGGCTTGGAACGGACTGAATGAACCTGCCAGGGAGTCTATACCAGCATGAGCCCGTGAGGATCCCGCTGACCCGGCGAGAGCGGCGCTCGTCCAGCGCGGTCCGTAGACCCTCAGCGGGTGTTCACCGCTCGCCGCGGACCGGGCTCCGGGCCTCCCTGTGCGGCATGGTAGGATGCCGCGGCGCAGTCGGAACACGATGAGACCGTACGCCTCCTACTCGTTTTGGCTGGAGACCTGCGGCGACGACCTGACGCCACGCCCGGCGCTCGAGGGACCGATCGAGGCGGACGTGGCGATCCTCGGCGCCGGCTACACCGGTCTGTGGACCGCCTATTACCTGCTCAAGCGCCGTCCCGGATTGAAAGTCGTGATCCTCGAGAAGGAGGTCGCCGGGTTCGGCGCCTCCGGCCGCAACGGCGGCTGGTGCTCCGGCAAGCTGCACCTCGGCATCGATCAAATGATCGACCGCTATGGCGTGGACACCGCGCGCCGGGTCCAGGAGACGCTGTTCGACACCGTGGACGAGATCGGCCGCGTCTGCGCGGCGGAAGGGATCGACGCGCACTACGTCAAGAGCGGGGCGCTGTTCCTGTCGCGCTTCCCCTACCAGGTCCCGGAGATGCGCGAGTACGCCGCCCTGTTCGGGCGCATCGGCTTCGCCGGGCGCGTGAAGGTCCTCGGCGCGGACGAACTGGAGAGGCGCGTCCGCGTCCGGGGGGCGCTCGGCGCCTACTGGAGCCCCGACTATGCGTCATTGCATCCCGGGCGTCTGGTGCGCGGGCTGGCGCGGGCCGTCGAGAGGCTCGGTGGACGGCTGTGCGAACGCACGCCGGTGACCGACTTCGTCCCCGGCCGCCCCGCCCACCTGCGCACGCCGTCCGGGGACGTTCGCGCCGGCGCGGTCGTGCTGGCGGGCGAGGCCTATCTCTGCCGGCTACCGCGGCTGCGGCGGACGCTCCTGCCGATCTACTCGCTTATCGTCCTGACCGAACCGCTGAGCGAGAGCCAGTGGGAGGAGATCGGCTGGCGCCAGCGCGAGTGCCTCTGCTCCTTTCGCCTCACGGTCGATTACCTGACGCGCACCGCCGACGGGCGCATCCTGTTCGGCGGGCGGGGGGCGCCGTATCACTACGCCTCCGGAATCGCCGATTCCCACGACCACGACGTGCCGACGCACGCCCTGCTGCGCGCCATGACGCGGGACTGGTTCCCGGGGCTGGAGAACGTCCACTTCACCCACGCCTGGGGCGGGCCGATCGCGGTGCCGCGCGACTGGACGCCGTCGATCGCGTGGGACCCGCAGGCCGGCATCGCCACCGCCCGCGGCTACACCGGCGCCGGCGTCGCCGGGAGCAACCTCGCCGGCCGGACGCTCGCCGACCTGATCACCGGCGACGACAGCCCGCTCACGCGCCTGCCGTTCGTCAACCACCGGTCGCCGTCGTGGGAACCGGAGCCGTTGCGCTGGCTGGCGGTGCGCTACATCCAGAAGGCCTACGCCCGGCTCGACGAGCGCGGCGAACGGACCGGCCGGCCGCCCGACGGCACGACCCTCGCCGAGCGTCTCGCGGGCCATTGAGGCGCCCGCGGCCGCCGCCGGGGACTGGTCATCCCCGGTCAACCAGAGGCCCGCCGCATGCGTTGGAGGATCGAGATGATGACGCCGCTCCGCCGCCTGCTCCCCGCCGTGATCTTCACGCTGTCGCTCCTGCCCGCGTCTGCCGCCGCGCCGGGCGGCCCTCCGCCCGAGGTCCGTGCCGCGATCCAGGCCGTCGAGCGGATGCTCCAGGGGACCGATGACGCCTCGCTGCGCTCCTTCATCGACGACCGGCTCGCCCCGGCCTTTCGCGCCTCGTTCACGCCGGAGGCGCTCGTCGTTCATCTGAAGTCGCTGCGCGAGGCGGTCGGCGGGCGGATCGACGACGTCAGCGTCGAGCGCGAGCCGGACGGCCTCCGCCTCGACATCGAAGGAAAGCGCGCCGTGACGATCCGCCTCGCGCTCGATGACGCGGCGCGCATCACGCGGCTCGACCTCGCCGAGCCGGCGGCGCCCGGGGCGGGGGCGCCGGACCCGATCTGGTCCGGGACGACCTGGGAGTCGCTCGCCGCCGACCTGCGGCGCGCCGAAGGGGCCGGGTTCAGCGGCGTCCTCCTCGCCCGGCGCGACGGACGCGAGATCGAGCGCGCGGCGTTCGGGCTTGCCGACCGGGCGGCCGGCCGGCGCACGGCGATCGACACGGTCTACTGCATCGGCTCGACACCGATCGATTTCACCGTCACCGCGATCCTCCTACTCGGCCAGCGCGGCAAACTATCGATCGACGATCCTGCCGGCCGCTGGTTTGCCGACGTGCCTGCCGACGAGCGCGCGATGACGCTGCGTCATCTCCTCACCGGGAAGTCCGGGCTCCCCGACTTCCACCACGTCGACGCCACGGACTGGGATGCCGACCTCGCCTGGATCGATCGCGCGACCGCCGTCCGGCGCATCCTCGCCCAGCCCCTTCTCTTCGAGCCGGGGAAGGGGGGAGGCCCATTCCCACTCGGCGTTCGTCCTGCTGGCCGCCGTGATCGAGGTCGTGAGCGGCGGCACCTACCAGGACTTCGTGCGCACCGAGATCCTGAAGCCGTTGGGGATGGCGCGCACCGGCTTCTACGGCGAGACGCTCGGGCTCGCGCAGACGGATTTCGCGGTCGGTTACGGCGCCAGCGCCGCGGGGATCCCCAACATCCCTCCCAACTGGGGGCCGGCGTCGTGGCTCGTGATGGGGAGCGGCGGGATGTTCTCGACCCTCGGCGACATGGAGCGCTATTCCACCGCGATCCACGGCGGCCGCCTGCTCACCGGCGAGTGGGCCCGGTGGCAGCAGGGGGCGAGGGTCGGCGTCGGGGGATCCGATCGCTGGTTCTTCATCTTCCACGCGAGCGACGGCCCTGGGAACGAGTTCTCTTCCTGATGAACGGCGAGGGGCGCTCCCCCGGCACGCGCGCCATGACCCGCGGTCTCGAGCAGCTGGTCCTGGGGCGATGACTTCGGCCGGGAGTCTCCGGAGTCAGCGCGGCGGGCCGCCCTTGAGGCTGATCGGGGCCCGGTCGCCATCGACGGCGGCGTCGTCGGGATTGTCGTCCGGCACGCCGACGGCGCGGAACACCGCCTCCGCGGGGCCGATAGCGAAGCGCCGCGGACCGTTTCGGGACCTGTCGGGGGTCACCTCGGCCCGCCACGGGGTCGCGCCATCGCAGGCCACGACCGCCTCGAAGCCCCCCTGCACCCGCCGGCGCTCCTGACGCAGCCTTCCATCCAAGACGATCCGCGCCGGCCGCGTACACCTCGCCATCCCGCGGATCAGGGCCGTGCCGGTGCGCGGATCGAGAGCGCCGACGGCGTCGACCGCGACCTGGATGCGCAGCGCGGGCATGCCGGTGAACAACACCTGGAGCAGGTCCCCGTGCGCCGAGAGCGACCCGGCGATCATCACCTGGTACGTCTGGTCGGCCAGGGCCGTGAAGCTCAGCCGCGCCGGGTCGCACCCCAGCGGGACGAGCGCTCCGCGCCCGCCGCTGAACGCCGTGATCTGGGCGGCATAGTTGGAGCCGGAGGTGTCGACCGTGACCCGCATGCCCTCTGGAGGGGCATAGGAGTACCAGACGTTCGTGACCTGTCGCGACGACGCGCTGCCGAACGGGGGACCTATCGGGCCCTGGCCGCCATACCCCGGGCCCTCGCCACCAGTCCCAGGGTCCTGCCCCGGGTCCTGCGGCGCCTGGGCGCAGTGCCTGGGCTCACCCGGCTCGAACATGGCGCCACGCGTGTCGATCGCATCGCTGAACGGCAGCGTCCCGACGACGGTGGCGGCGTCGAAATCGTCGTTGGCCGGGGGTGGCGGCAGCGCCACGGCGGAGACCTTGAGCTGCGAGGCGGGCGCAACGTCGACCTTGATGTGGTACGTGAGCCCCGCGACCGCGGTGAATCTCGCGGCCGGCCCACCGCAGGCGCGTGGCTCGAGTGCGCCGCGCTCGCCGGTGAAGACCGATACGCCGACCAGCCCGACCGGCGGCCCATCAATCCGCGAACGCGCCTGCGCCGTGACCTGGACCCCGCCGTTCTCGGCGGGCGTATACGCGTACCACACCGATCCTCGATCCGGTCCCGGCGGGAGCGGCACCGGGATCGGCTCCAGAGACGGGCTCGGACAGATTGGGTCGTCGGCCGCGGGGCTGATCTCCGGGTTGTACACCACCGACACGAACGGCAGGGTCGTGAACGGGATGGGATGGTCGAAGTCGTCGAAATCGGGGATCGCATCGAGGTGGGTGTGGACGACGTCTGTATCGCCACCCGCGCTTTCGCCGTCGAGGGCCAGGAGGAAGGGACCAGCCTGGCCGACCGCGGGCGTCCATGCGAATCGGCCCGTGCCGTCGCCGGAATCGCTGAATGACGCCCCCGGCGGCAGCCCGGTCGCTTCGAGGGCCACCGGGTTCCCCTGCGTATCGAGGCCTCGCACACCGAACGACAGCTCGCGTCCCTCGACAGCGGTGAGATGGGTGGGCGCCTGGAGCACCACCGGCACATCGGCATCGAATCGGACCTCCCCGCGCAGCACCAAGCCCCCACAAACCTGCTCGAATGTCGCCCGGAAGTGCGCCAGCACTCCGCCCGGGTCGAAGTCGATCTGCTTCACCTCGAAGCGGCCGGAGGTGTTGAGGCAGCCTCGAGCGATCCCATCGCGGCCCCCGCCGACGCCGAGGCCGGGCTGCCCGCGTCCCTGCCGAAAGACGGGAACGGCACCCTCGTAGGTCCCGACGGCCAGCGCCTCCTGGGGTGGGGCCGCGAAATTCAACGACCAGTGGACGCTGAAAGGAGCGCGGAATTCCAGGTGCACATCATGGGTGGTGCTGGGGATGAAGGGCTGAAGCTGGAGCGTGCCGTCGTCGGGCGTGTAGAAGGTGAACTGTCCTTCGCCGATGAACTCCCCCGGCTCGCTGTCGAGGAGGAGGGAGGTGACTCCCGCGAGGCTTGCGGATCCGGCGGCGATCCACAGAATCATAAGTAGCGAGACGGGCCACAGGACCCTCGCCGGCCTGGGTGCTCGCTTTCTCATGTCGACGTTGCCGGGCAGACTTCCCCGCCCCGGAATTGGTTGACCTCGCAGCATCCGAAAGTACCCCTCCCCGGCCGGGCTGTCAACGGGAATCCCGCGTTCACGCGACCGCACTCCGGAGCCGACGCTCTGGCGCGCCACGCACGGCCTGACGACCGTCGCGCCATCGGACAGCGGGGCCTTGACACTGACCATTTTCTACGGTCATATGACCAACTATGTTAGTCTCACGTTCCTCCCCATTCGGCGGGAAAACCCGTACTCACGTCCTACTGGCCCTGCGGCTGCTCTCCGAAAGCTACCCGAGAGAACTGGCGAGGGTCCTGGACACATCGCTCTACGGAATCCAACAAGCCCTCAAGGGTTTGGAGGTTGACGGGATTGTTTCGGGGCGGAATGCTGGACGGACCCACCTCTTCAGGCTCAACCCTCGTTACTTCGCACTTGAAGAACTGCGGCGCTTCCTGCTTCGTCTTGCGGAGCCGGAACTCGAACTGAAGCGGCGCATCGATGAACTTCGGCGCAGACCCAGACGTACCGGCAAGCCCCTGTGAAGCTGAATACGAAATCCACGATGACCGATGTGGCTCGCTGCGTCGCAACAGCACTCAAGTTGGCGGAGATCCGCGCCGTTCTGACCGGCGGAGCGTGTGCGAGTCTGTATACTCGAGGAGCGTACAAGTCTTCCGACCTCGATTTCATCATCCAGAATGCCGTCACCGAAACACAACTGGACAGGTCGATGGCGAGTATCCTGCCGTGATCGCCTTGTGGCCTTTTACCATTGGAACGACCGGCAGGCGCTGAAGGTCGCCGTTGCCATCGCCCATCGCCACCGGGTGAACCTGGGGTCCATTCGCCAGTGGAGCAAGCACGAGGGCGCTCTATCACAATTTGAGGAATTCACGACTGAAGTGAAACGGCTGGCGTCGCGGGGGCTCGTGAGCAGGCCCCCGAGAGGGCGCCTTCGGAGAGATTGACATCGTGGCGAGACACCCGAAATGGAGGCCCGCATGATCACCAACACCGACTCAGGCACGCGGATCGACGAGATCGCCGCCGGCATCTACCGCATCAGCACTCCCGTGAAGGAGATGCTCGGAGGGTTCAGCTTCAACCAGTTCCTGCTCGTGGACGATGCGCCGCTGCTCTTCCACACGGGGCCGCGGCGGCTCTTCCCGCTCACCCGGGAGGCGATCGGCAGTGTGATGCCGGTCGATCGCCTGCGCTATGTCGGGCTGTCGCACTTCGAGGCCGACGAGTGCGGCGCCCTCAACGAGTTCCTCGCTGTCGCCCCGGAGGCCGTCCCGCTCTGCGGCCAGGTCGCCGCCATGGTCTCGGTCGGCGACGTCGCCGACCGGCCCCCGCGCGCGCTGTCGGAGGGCGAGACCCTCTCCCTGGGCGCGCGTCGCGTGAGGTGGTTCGACACGCCGCACGTCCCCCACGCGTGGGAGTGCGGCTTTCTCTTCGAGGAGCACACGCGCACGCTGCTGTGCGGCGATCTCTTCACCCAGGGCGGCGCGGACAACCCGCCCATCACCGAGAAGGACGTCCTCGGGCCGAGCGAGGCGTTCCGGGCGCCGATGGACTATTTTGCCCACTCTCCCGCGACCCGCGCGACGCTCGACCGTCTCGCGTCGGCGGGACCGACCACCCTCGCCTGCATGCACGGCAGCGCATGGAAGGGGGACGGTGCCAGTCTCCTGCGCGCGCTCGCGGATTCGCTGGAGAAGGCCCCGCGACGCTGACGTCGGGCATCCCGCAAGCCCACGAGCGGTCCCTCCGGACCCGATCATCTTCCGAGCACGGGACGACAGAATTCCAGGTACGGGATCCTCAAACGCAGATTAAACTTCCCAGAGGCATCCACTTTCCGAGGAGATCATGAAGAGGACGATCCTGGAAGGTCTCTACGTCTGGAGCGCGTTCCAGATGGACCGCGCCATCGACTTCAACGGGTACTTCTGGGTCCGCCGGGGCGGCGGCAACGTGCTGTTCGACCCCCTCCCGCTCGACGAGGCGAAGGCAGCCTTTATCCGGGAGCGGGGAGGGGCGCGGTGGATCCTGGTCACGAATGCCGACCACTGGCGCGCGACCGACGCGCTGCGCGACGCGTTCCACGCGGAAGTGTACGCGCCCGCGCCCGAGCGGGAGCGGCTCGCACGTGACGGCCGCCGGGCGGATCACGGGTACGACGGGACCAGCGGCCTCCCCGCCGAGCTGCGCGAGGAGGTGGAGGTGTACCCGGTCCGCGGCGGCAAGACCGAGTGCGAGATGGCGCTCTACCTGAAGCCGATCCGCGCGCTGCTGTTCGGCGACGTCGTCCGCTCGCATGTCTCGGGCCGGCTCACGCTGCTGGCCGACGAGAAGCTGTCCGACAAGGTCGCTGTCCTCGAATCGCTCCGGCGGGCGATCCCCCTTCCCTTCGAGGCCATCCTCCTCGGCGATGGAGACTGTGCTTTCCGGGACGCACGGGAGACCTTCTTCCGGATGCTCGACGATCTGCCGGGGACGCTGTTCAACAAGATCAACCTGAACGCGCTGGAGTTCGCCCGCGGCTCCCGATCCCAGAAAGGCGCGGAGACCGAGGCGGCGGAGATCTCGCGCCACATGACCTGCCGCCAGCTCGGCTACCACATGCGCCGTCTCCTGCCCGGCAACGTCTGGCCGGCCTACCACTACGAGACGGGAGAAGAGGAGCTGTTCCTCGTCTGGAAAGGGGCGATGAAGGTCCGCACGCCTCAGGGATTGTTTCCCGTGAAGCCGGGGGACCTGGTCGCGATGCCGGCCGGTCCGGCGCACGCGCACCAGTTCATCAACGACGGGCCCGGGCCCTGCGAGTTCTTCTGCCTCGGCGTGAACAGGCCGCAGAGCCTCGCCTTCTACCCGGACACCGGCAAGATCATGGTGAGCGAGCGGGGCGAGATCTATCGCGTCGCGGACCGCCGGGAGGACTACTGGGAGGACGACCCCTCCGTCGGGCGCGGGCCGCGGAAAGAGGAGACATGATCGACCCGCCGGGTAAACCTCCTGCGCGTCCGATGCGTATCATCCTGCCATGATTCCCGACCTCCGCTACGCGCTCCGCCAATTGACCAGGTCGCCCGGCTTTTCCCTGCTCGCGGTCATCGCCCTGGCACTCGGCATCGGGGCGAACACCGCGATGTTCAGCATCATCAACACGCTCTTCCTCCGTCCGCTGCCCTACCCGGACCCGGAACGGCTGGTGCAGCTGACGTCGTCGCTCCCGGAGCGCCAGCTCAACAATGCCCCCTTCTCCTGGCCCCGCTTCCTCGTCGTCCGCGACCAGCAACAAGTGTTCAGCGACCTCGCGGTCGCGGCCTTCAACGGCTTCACGCTCACAGGCCTCGGCGACCCGGAGCAGGTCCAGGGCGTGATGGCTTCGGCCAGCTACCTGCCGGTTCTCGGCGTGCAACCGCTCCACGGGCGGAACTTCTCCGCCGAGGAGGACCGGGCGGGTGGCCCCGACGTCGTGCTGATCAGCCATGACTTCTGGCAGCGGCGGTACGCCGGCAGCCAGGCGGCGCTCGGACAGACCCTGACGCTCGACGGTCGTCCGCGCACGATCATCGGCATCCTGCCGCCGGCGCTGTCGCGCTTCCCGTTCAACCAGACCGACCTCTGGACGCCGCGCCCGATGGAGGTGCCCTACCTCGTGCCGGCGCAGGTGGACAACGGCGCGTTCACGTTCCAGGTCATCGGCCGACTCAAGCCCAGCGTCACGCTGGAGCAGGCGCGGGAGAACGTGAAACTGCTCGCCGGCGGCTACGGGGCCGAGCATCCCAAAAACGTCGACGCGCCATCGCAGGCCGTCGTGAACCTACTGCTCGAAGACCTCGTCGGCAACCAGCGACCGACTTTCGCCGTGCTGTTCGGCGCCGTCGGCTGCGTGCTCCTGATCGCCTGCGCCAACGTCGCCAACCTGCTGCTCGCCCGCTTCACCGGCCGCCGCAAGGAGATCGCGGTACGCTTCGCCCTCGGCGCCACACGGGGCGAGGTCATCCGGCCGTTCCTGATCGAGAGTCTCCTCGTGGCCATGGCGGGCGCGGCGCTCGGCCTGCTCTTCGCGCAGTGGGGACTCCAGGGGTTCCTCCAGATCGGACGGGATTTCATCCCGCGCTCCTTCGAGATCGGGATCGACCCGGTCGTGCTTGCCTTCACCGCCGGGCTCGCGCTGCTCACGGGCCTGGCGATGGGCTTCGTGCCCGCGCTGCAGGCCGCGAATCCGGACGTGAACGACGCCCTGAAGTCCTCCTCGCGCGGCTCGACCGGCGGCATCGCGGAAAGCCGATTCCGGAAGGGGCTGCTCATCGGCGAGATCGCGCTCTCCCTCGTGCTGCTCGTCTCCGCCAGCCTCCTGCTGACGAGCTTCGCGCGGCTGCAGCGCGTCGCCCCCGGGTTCCAGCCGGCCGGATTGTTCGTCGGCGTTCTCAACGTGCCGCCGGCCAGGTACGAGACCAAGCCCGATCTTGCGAACTTCTACCGCCGCACGCTGGAGCGCATGGCCGCGCTCCCGGGCGTGAGGTCCGTAGCCCTCAACGACGCTTTGCCGCTGAGCGGCGCCACCCCGCAGGCACCCGTCGCCGTCGCCGGCCGGGACCTGCCGCCGCTCAGCGAGCGTCCCCATGCGCTCCGCCATCTCGTGAGCCCCGGTATGTTCGCCACCCTCGGGATCCCGCTGAGGGCCGGGCGCGACTTCGACGACCGGGATCGTCCCGAGACGCCGCACGTCGTGATCGTCAACGAGACGATGGCCCGGCAGTTTTTCGGCAGCGAGGACCCGATCGGCCAGAGGCTCGTGACCGGTATGGCCCAGATCCAGTCGGAGGTCGTGGGCATCGTGGCCGACAACCAGTCGAACGACCTGACGTCGCCTCTGGTGGCGGAGTATTTCCTCCCCGTCCTGCAACGCCCCGAAAACTTCACCGCACTGATCCTCCGTGTCGAGGGCGATCCGGCCGCCGTCGCCGGCGCGGTGCGCGGGGCGTTGAAGGACGTCGATCCGGGATTGCCGTTGCTGAATCCGCAGACGATGCAGGCCCTCATCGCCCAGACGAGCGCGGACCGGCGCCTCGTCATGGTGCTGCTCGCGATCTTCGCCGGATTGGCGGTCGTGCTCGCCAGCATCGGCCTCTACGGCGTGATGGCTTACACGGTCGGCCAGCGCACCGGCGAGATCGGCATCCGGGTGGCGCTCGGAGCCGGCCCGGGCCAGGTGCAGCGGATGGTCGTCATGGAGGGCCTGAGGCTCGCGGCCGGGGGCATCCTGCTCGGCGCGATCGCGTCGCTCGGCCTGACTCGCCTGCTGCAGAGCTTCCTGTTCGACGTGCAGTCATCCGATCCATGGATCTATGCCGGAATCTCGGTCCTGCTCTGCCTCGTCGCCTTCTGCGCGTGCTGGATCCCGGCACGCCGCGCCGCCCGGATCGATCCCCTCGTCGCGTTGCGGGCGGAATAGCGCGCCGGACGTCCTGCCTTCTGCCGGCCGGCCTTCGAGGCACATCGCCAACCGAAGGGATTCGGCGGTGTGGAGGCCGATCATGGATCGTGGGCGGGGGGCGACGTCCCAGTCCGTGCCGAAGGTGAGGTGGACGTCGCGTCCGGTCTGGTCCTTCAGTGGCTGGCCGGGGCTTTCGCCTTTTCCTTCTCCTGGTCCTCGCGCATGTCACGCCAGCGGTCTGCTATCTGGCCAACCAGCTTGAAGATCCGCTTGCTCATCTTGTCATAGTCCGTGGTGACCGCCCCGGTCGACGACCCGCGCCAGATGAGCGTGTTCGACTCTCTCGTCCAGGCCTCGATCAGGAGGGTTCCCTTCGTGTAGGTGCGACCTCCTGACGGCATGTTGGGCGTGGCCCAGACGGAATTCCAGTACGGGTCCCAGTACCAGCCGAGGGGATAGCCGTAGCCGAAGAAGGGGGAATCGAGCGACAGGTCGGTCGAAGTGGAGACCCGGTAGCCCATGTAGATGTCGGGCGCCGACTCGGCCTTCTTGATGCCGGCGCGGTACAGCCGCGCGTCCACGACCTCGAGGATGCGTTCATGGAAGAAAGGATTGTCCTGGGACAACGAAGTCTTCGGGTCGTCCTTCCAGGTGTATGAGTGGACGGAGGAGAAGTCGAAGTCCTTGTCGAAATCGATGTGGATGTCCCCGGCGACCGACGGCGACGCCAGCAGGAGCAGGCCGACGCACAACGCGATTCGTCGTGACATGAGGTGCGAGTATACATGGGTGTGCTGGTGGTGGCCCTCAGAGCACGCCCTTGGCACGCAGGTCCCAGACGACCGTCTCGATGACCTTCCCTATCTGCTTGTCGGAGGAGCCGTCGACCCACGTCTCTGTCATGCCGCTCCAGACCAGCTTCTCCGACTGGACGTCGTAGAGATTCGTCTCCAGGGTGACGACTTTGCTGACCGTGACGTAGCCGGGGCTGGTAACGTAACCGTAGCCCGTCGACATGTAGGGGTACCAGCCTCCGTACCAGCCGGGGTACCCGCCATAGCCGACCCCGACCGACACCGTCGAGGGTGAGACATAGGTTTCACGCTCCTCGATGTTCACGACCCGTGTCACGAGCACGTGGCTGTAGCCGTCCATGCGGATCGCGGCGCCGGCCCTGTCCTTGTGGATCTGCTCCAGGTCGGGGAAGACGCTGTACCCGGCCCCCGCTCCGAAACCACGTTTGGCCAGGGTGGCGACGAAATTGTCTTCGTACTCTCGGCGCAGTCCCTGGTCCTGAGCCACGCCCAGGACGAAGACCTTCTTCACGGTGCCGGCCTTGAAATCGGGTGTCGTCCACGAGCGCACCAGCTTCGTCGACCCGCCGCAGCCCGCAAGGAACGCCACGAGCAGCGCGGCCGCGCCCGCGGTCCTGACACCAGCAGCCTTGGTGCGTGATTTCATGACCCCTCCTCAGGATTTGCGAAGGTTAACGTGAGACTCCAAGTCAAGCAAGGGCCGTGGTCACGCGGGGACATCCCGCCGGAACGATGATGGCGGGCCAAGATGCTCCGCGTGGCTGCTCGGGTCTGTGTGCGCGAGTATTCACGCGAACGGCTCCGTGCACTCGACGGGCACACGTACGTGGAAACCACTTCCGAGAAATTACCGGCCGTGGCCGCCAATCACCACGGATGTGCCCGGGAGTGAGCATCAGTCAGAATGCCTCCGGCCACTGAAAGGAGGGCCATGCTTATGGACGCAATCGCACTCGCACAAGCGCTCGATGGTTCAAGAGGATCGGATGGGGCAATCTCGCTTCGCCAGCTTCAGAAACTGCTCTCCGGCAGAAGCCTCGAGGAGCTTGCCCGCGCCGTCGAATCCCTGGCCGGACGCCTGACTCCTGCCAGGCTGAAGACGGACTCGGAAATCGTCAACGCGCCGTGGATCATTTAGCCCCTTGCTAAGCCTCGTGCGCGCTGAGGTGGCCAACGCCATCCTGGCGCATGCTGCGCCTTCGATTCAGGCCGATTTGGTACGGCTTTTGGCCCGGCCCGGCTATGCGCTTCACCCCCAAGGCCGGTGCCGGGCCGGGCTGTTCGCGCTGGAGGTCTATGGAGCCATCCGGCGCCGGTACGACAGGACCGCTTTCGTGGCCGCCGCGGCCGTGGAACTTCTCATGCAATCTGGCTTCGTCTTTGACGACGTCTCCGACCGCCGGGCCGACGGGACTCAGGCCGAAGATCTGGCTCTGGCGATCGCTCTCCTCACGGCAGGCACGGCCGCCGCCGCCGATGCCACATCCAATTCACCTGATCCGTCGGGGGCGATGCGCCACTTCTGCGTAACGACCGGCAGGGCCTGTGCAGGACAATTCCTCGACGCGGTGCTCGAACGACGTGGGGGCTCGACCCTGGAGGAGTCACTCCAGATGACGCGCCTCAAGTCGGGAAGCCTGGGCACGTTCGCGGCGGGGTTTGCTGCTCGGGTGGGAGGCGCTGAGACGGACGGCCTCGAACTCTTCGAGCGATTTGGCTTCAACATCTTCACCTTCGCGCAGCTCATCGACGATCAGCGGGACGCCTGCACTCCGGGCCCGCTCTCTGACCTGGCCCAGGCCAAAGCAACGCTGCCCGTCGTCTTCTATCGCCAGCGGAACCAGATTGACTCACCAGCCCCGGTCGGTGGTACGATTTCGCCAGAAGTCTGCGATGCTTACGATGCTTCTGGTGCTCCGGCGTATGCGGCGATCATCGCGCTTGCGTACCTGGGCCGTGCCAAGACGGATCTCCAACGGCTAGCGGATCGCGGCTATGCGATCGGGGGGCTGGGCCCGTTTCTTGAAGACGTGGAATCGGGCGCAACCAGGACTCTGGGCACCGTCGGGTGCGGCGTGGTCGCGTAGATTTCCACGCCTCGGAGCGTCAGCGATTCTCACCGCATACCTCGCGACGATGGTGCTCGCCCACCTGGCAAGCCAGCGTCCGGGCGACCTCGGCCTGACGCTCACGCCCTGCGGCGACTCGGCGTGCGTGGGCTGGGTCATGCCCGCGGGCCATGGATGGCACCGCGGCGCCCGTCCGGGCATGCGCGTCGTTTCGGTCACCGGCGGGACCCCCTTGATCGAGGCGCACCTCGAAAGGCCGGATGGCAAGACGCTTTCAGTCAGCGTGGCGCCCAGGGCCATGATCGGCAGAGGCGCCGAGCTTTTCCTCGGGCTCGCAGGAGCCGCCTTTGCGCTTCTCGCCGCCACCGTTCTGGTACGCCACCCGGGTGCACCGGCGGCCCGCCTGTTCGCCGTTTTTGCGGGGCTTGCGGCCGTCGCGCTCGGCGTCGCGCCCGCGGCCGGCGGCCCGCATCCCGGATGGGCCCTGGTCGTCCAGTTCCTGGCGATCATGGCCTTCGCCGCATCGCTCCCGGCATTTGCCGTCGCCTTGGTTGGGAGCTGGCACGAACCGAACAGAAGCCTGCGGCTGTTCTGGCTCGCCGGCGGCATCATCCTCGCCGGTTACTTGTTCGCCGTCATCGCTCAACCGTCCGTCTACGCCACCGTTCGCGTTGCATTCGGTCTCTATGTCACGATTTCAATCTTCTCCACGATCAGGTTGCTTGCGAAGCGCGCCACGGCGACGTCGGTTCGTCCCGCCGTGCATGAAGCGCGGGTCGCGCTCGCCGGCATTGCCTGCGGCGCGCTGCCGTTTGTCGTTTTGACGCTCATCCCGGCAATTGCCGGATACCCCGAGGTTGTGCCCTGGTACATTACCGCCACCCTGTCGGGCATCATCCCGACCGCGTTCGCCTATGCCATCATTCGGCATCAACTCCTCGGCATTCGCCGGCTCGTGCACCGGGGAATGGTTTACGGAATCACGGCACTCGGGCTGCTCGTCATCCTCTCCCTCCTAGTCAACTCCGCAAGGGGCTTCGTCGGCGCGACGTACTCGTCCGCCGTCACGTTGCTGCTCGTCGGACTGGGGGCGCTACTGTTCGACGTGCTCCGCCGCGGCGTGCGGCACCTGATCGACCGCCTCATCTATCGCGACAAGGTCGATTCACAGGCGTTGTTGGCGAACATGCGGCACGACCTGGAAGGGAGCCATGGTGCGGATAAGGTGGCCGAGGTCATCGTAGGACGCCTGCAGCACGCACTCGCCCTCGAGGCTGCCATCCTAGTTCTAGGAACGGAGTCATCAACCATGCGCGTGGCCGCCTCTGCCGGCAGCCGATCCGGAGAAACCATCGCCTACATTCGGCCGCGGCTTCCCTATCTGGCGTTCCCCGACGACGGACTGGCCGATGTGTGGTGTGATTCGGACGTGCTTGTCGTGGCCCCGCTGCGGGCCTCTAGCGACACTCTTGGCTTTCTCGTTCTGGGGCCGAAGGAAAAGGGCGAAGTCTTCGTTCATGAAGAGCGGCTCCTGATTGCCACGGTCGCGCCAATCCTGGCCTTGGCGCTCCGCGAAACAATCCTTCTCGCGGAGCTGCGCGAGGTGAGCCAGCGTCTCATCAACGCCGAGGAGTCGGAACGGGCGCGCGTCGCGCTCGATCTTCATGACGGCCCGCTCCAGAAGGCGATATTCCTTGGCGGCCTCAACGGAGCCGCCATCCGGGATGGGAACGGCCTCGCGAGCGAACTTGTCGCCGAGCTCCGGGAACTCTGCGCCCGACTGCGGCCAGCGATCCTTGACGACCTCGGTTTGGTCCCCGCGCTCGATTGGCTTCTGGAACAGACATCCCACCAGTTCGCGGTGATTCCCAGTCTGACGCTGCGGGGGATGACGGAGGATGATCGCCTCGCGCCCGAGGCTGAGGTTGCCCTCTTCCGGGTGACCCAGGAGGCCGTGACCAACGCAGTCAAGCATGGTCAAGCGAAGGCAATACAGGTTTCCCTGGCCAGGACCGCCGACACTCTCGCGCTGTGCATCACCGATGACGGCAGAGGATTCTCAACCGCAGAGGGTGTGCCACGCGGCCTCGGCATTCCCGGGATGCGCGAGCGCCTGCGCCAGTTCGGCGGAAGCGTCACCGTCGCGTCCGGTCGTGGCCATGGGACCATCGTGACCGCGCTCATCCCGCACGTAGGCCAGGGAAACTGATGAGCGCACCGACCAAGGTTCTCATCGTCGATGACCACCGCATGTTCCGCGAGGGGATCCGGACCCAGCTCGCGCGGCACGCGCGGTTCCGCGTCGTCGGAGAAGCAGCCAACGCGGCGGACGCGATCACCATCATGCGCGAAGCCGCGCCCGCAATCGTGGTCCTCGACATCCGCATGCCCGGGGCCTCCGGCATCGAGCTGGCCCGGCACCTCCGAAGCGACTGGCCGGATGTCAAGATCCTCGTGTTGAGCGGCTACGACTTCGATCAGTACGTTCGAGCCCTGGTCCGGATCGGCATCCACGGGTACCTTCTGAAGGACTCCCCGCAGGAAGCGCTCGTGGAGGCGCTCGACCAGATCGCGTCAGGCGGAGTCGTGCTGCCGCCTCGCATCGCTTCAAAGGTACTGCGCGGTTACGCTGCGCAATCGGCACATGACGATCCCGGCCGGCGGTGGGACCTGACCGTCCGGGAGATCGACGTCCTGGAGTGCCTTCACGAGGGCCTGCGAAACGCCGACATCGGCTCTCATCTCGATATCTCCACCCGCACCGTCGAGACGCACGTCAGCAGCATCATCTCCAAGATGGGCGCGCGGACCAGGACCGAGGCTGTTCGCAAGGCCGTGCAAAGCGGTCTGATTCGCTGACGGCCGCACCTCAGACTCCGTAATTCCACGGATGTGTGGACTCGCATCAGGGCGTAATCTCTGGCTCGATCGACGACCACCGCTCGAGGAGAGATCGATGGCGACCATGCTCGTAGTCGATGACGAGCGGGATATCACTCAGGTCCTCGCCGACTATTTCACAGCCCGTGGCCACGATGTTTCGGAGGCCCAGAGCGGAACGCAGGCGTTGACCCTCGCGCGCCAGCGGAATTTCGATCTCATCTTCCTCGACATCGCGATGCCGGGGATGGATGGCAACGAAACCCTGCTACAACTGAAGAAGGAGTCCCCCAGGACGATCATCATCATGATCAGTGGCATTTCGGATGAGAACACCGCGCTCAAGTCCCTGGATCTGGGCGCCTTCGATTACATTAGGAAGCCTTTCGAATTCAGCCGCCTCGATATGGTCGTCGCGCTCGGTCTTGCAACCCTCTCGTGAGGCCGCAGCGGCCACACGCGAGGGAGATTGGAGGCGACCGGCGTCACGTCGACGCCCGTCCAGACCGTCTGCGGGCCGCCGCTCTGTAATCGGACGTCGACCTGGTAGACGGCCGCTCCGACGTTGCACCCGCGCACCCCTCCCGAGTCCCGATTGACACTTCCCCACCGATTTGTCGCCTTCAGGTGTGAGAGAGGGGATCCGGCTGGGCCCCCCACGAAGCCGCGGCGCCGAGGCGCCTGGAGGAGGATCGATCATGTACCCATCGAAACCGTCTTGGAGATTTCCCCGGGGGTCCTGGGCCGGGATGCTCTTCGTCCTCGCGCTCCTGTTCCTGGGCACTTCCGGGCAAGCCCTGGCGGCCTGCGGCGATCCGGGGGAATCCGCGTGCCACTGCGGCATCGGGGGGCTGGGGAGATGCTGCGACTACGACTACCTGGTGCTCCTGAAGGAGTGCAGCGACGCCTCGGGCTTCCCGACATTCTGCGGCGGCACCGACGAGCCGGCGTGCACGCTCGCGCAGCATGCCCGGGCCTGCAAGTCCGGGCGAACCAACGTCGGCGGCACCTGCCGGCTCATCGACGCGGACGGATACCCTTCGTCCTGCGGCGGCGAGAGTGAATTCCCCTGCACGCTCAACCTCCAGATCGCGCTGGGGATCCGGTCCTGCAAGAGTGGCCTGGCCGAGCTCCCCTTCCCGGGCGGAACCTGCAAGCGCCTGGATGGGGACGGCTTCCCCACCTTCTGCGGCGGCGCGGGGGAGCGTCCCTGCAACCTGAACGAGCACATCCCCTCCTGCAAGTCCGGGCTGGCCGAGGTCCCCTTCCCGGGGGGCAACTGCACCGCGCTCGACGCGGACGGCTTCCCGCCCTTCTGCGGCGGCCAGGGCGAGCGGGCGTGCGTCATCAACGAGCACATCCCCTCCTGCAAGGGGGGTCTGTTCGAGGTCGATGGACGGTGCTCCGGAGTCGACTCCGACGGCTACCCGACGCTCTGCGGCGACGTCGGCGAGCGCGCCTGCACCATCAACATTCAGCTCCTGCTCGGGATCCGCTCCTGCAAGGAGAGCACCGTTCCCGGCGTGGAGGTCGCCGAGATCCCGTTCGGATTCGGCACCTGCACCGAGCTGGACGCGGACGGCTTCCCCCCCTTGTGCGGCGACGAGAACGAGCGCTCCTGCACACTCCTCGAGCACATCCCCTCCTGCAAGCGGGATTTCGAGGAGTCGATCCTGGAGGGCATCTGCCGGGACACCTTCCCCGCGGGCTGCGGGCGAAACGGCCAGCGACCGTGCAACATCCTCGAGAACCTCGCCGGTTGCAAGCGCGGCCTGACCGTACGTGGCGGCGATTTCGGCGAGTGCGGCGAGGACCCCGCGACCTGGCCTGCCGCCGAGGTTCCCCGGGGCGGCCGCCGCACCGTCTTCCTGATCCACGGCCGGGGCGGGGACATCGCCGATTTTGCCGACCCGGACGCTTCGGGGATCAACCGGCTCGCCCACCGGCTCCAGTTCGAGACTCCCAACGTCACGCAGGTTTACGGGGTGGACTGGAACGCCGCCGCGGGCTCCGACGAGCGCCAACTGACCATCCGGAAACTTTACTGGGACACGAGCGGGACCTGCACGGGGCTCAACGACGAGAACGAGACGATCTGCGAGGGCGGGCCTCGCGAAAGCAAGAAGTGCGACGGCGACGAAGCGTGCCATGGCCCGGGCATCCGCAACTACGACTACGGAACGATCGCTTTCAATTACGAGAACTTCGAGGTGTACGAGATCGCCCGGGCGCTGTTCGAGGCAATCGAGGATCTCCCGACCGAGAAGAACCTGACGATCATCACCACCAGCTACGGCGGTGTCATCGGCCGCCAGCTCGTCTACCGCCACTACGACGAGCTGCGTCGGACGGGCAAGCGCATCGCCGAGATGGTGACCGTCGCCGCCCCGCATCTCGGGGGCGGCATGGCGACTCCGATCGTCCCGGACGGCGAGTTGATCCAGAACGATCTCGCCTGCACCGCCGATCTCTTCCATGTCGACCGCGCGAAGTGGCACAACGTCTGCGAGCTCGGCCGATGGCACGATTTCCGGCAGCGGCGCGAGGCCGGCTCCCAGGGTCCACCGGACGACCCGGTCTACATCGACGACCGGGGCTACCCGCAGATCCGCTGGATCAACGTCGTCGAGAACGGCTACCGCCTGACGGTGCTGGACGACCTGGTCTCCGGCCTCGATCCGGACAGCCTGCCGCCGCCTCTCGACACCCTGGCCGAGGATTTCCTCCTGCTAGTCTCCGGGCTCGACGCCTACGACAGCGACGGGATTATACTGACGACGAGCGCGTGGGGGATCCAGGCCGACGAGTGCTATCCGTTCACGCGCGTCCCCGGACCCGAGGGGCTGCCGATCGAGGTGACATACCTCGTCCGCGACAACGACGGCTCGAACGTCCTGAGCGCCGAATGCCACCACCCCGCGGCCCGCGTCGATCCCCGCTACCAGGAGAGAGAGGATCTGCGCCTGGCCCATGACCTCAACAACGAGGACATCCGCGACTTCGTGCAGTCGGTCCTCTGGCTTGAGGGGGAAACGAACGGAGACGGCGTCGTGAGCGCGGCCGACCAGACCGCGGTCGCGGAGGCCGGACCGGATCGCATCGTCGAGTGCACCGGGCCCCTGACCGACGTGACCCTGGACGCCACCGGTTCGGCCGACCCGGCCTCGGGCGGCCTGACCTACGACTGGTCGGGGAGCTTCGGCAGCGCCACGGGCACGAGCCCGACCATCGCGCTGCCCCTCGGCGTGGAGACCATCACCCTCTCGGTCGAGGACATCGCCGGCCGGACCGACAGCGACGAGGTGCGCCTCGAGGTGGTCGACACGACGCCTCCCTTCCTCGACGCCGGCGAAGCGATCCGACTGGAGGCGACCTCCGCCGAAGGCGCCGAGGTCGCGGTGGCACCTTCCGCGGCGACCGATCTTTGCGGCGCCGTGAGCCTCTCCGTCTCGCCCACGCTGTCGGTCTTCCCTCTCGGGACCACGGTTTTGACCTTCACGGCGACCGACGAGCAGGGCAACACCTCCACCGTCACCCGGACGATCGAGATCATCGACACGACGCCGCCGGTCCTCTCGGCGCCGGCCGACCTGGTCGCGGAGGCCGCCGGCGTGCTGAGCCCGCTGGACCCCGGTACGGCCACGGCGACCGACCTTTCCCCGGTCGTGGTGGAGAACGACGCCCCCGAGGACGGCTTCCCGCTCGGGACCACCATCGTGACCTGGGCCGCCCGGGACACGAGCGGCAACGAGGCCTCGGCCACCCAGGAGATCACGATGACCGACGCGACCCCGCCGGTGATCGCGCTGCCGGCGGACGTCACGGCCGAGGCCACGGCGCTCCGGACCCCCCTGGCGATCGGGACCGCGACGGCCACCGACATCTTCGCTGTCGACGTCGGGAACCACGCCCCGGCCGACGGCTATCCTCTGGGCCTGACCCTCGTCATCTGGACGGCGGTCGATGCCCACGGGAACGAGGCCGCCGGCGTGCAGCGGGTCACGGTGGTCGACACGACACTCCCGGCGCTCGAGATGCCGCCCGACATCTCCCTGACCGCGGCCGGTCCCCTGACCCCGGTCGCCATCGGCGCGGCCTCGGCGACCGACCTGTTCGGTCCGGTGAGCCTCACGAACGACATGCCGGCAGCAGGGTTTCCTCCCGGCACCACGTTGGTCACCTGGACCGCGGAAGACGCCAACGGCAACCGTGTCTCCGGGACGCAGCGTGTCGAGGCCACCTACCGGTTCGGAGGGATGGCGCCGCCTCTCGAGGATGGCGGGATCTACAAAGCGTCGCGCACACTTCCCGTGAAGTTCAGCCTGTTCTACGCGGGTGGCGACCCGGTCGCCACGGCCTCTGCCCGGATCCAGGTCATCCCCCTCGGCTCGGACAACACGCCCGGGGAGCCCCTGGACGTGCAGTCGAGCAGCACGGCGGACGGCGGCGATGCCTTCCGCTACCAGGGCGGCCTGTACCACTTCAACCTGAGCACGGGGGGAATGCCCGCCGGGCGGTACCGCGTTGTCCTCGTCTTGGACGACGGGACGAGACCGAGCGTGGACCTCATCCTGCGCTGAACGATCGGATCGGCGCGTTTCGGATCCGGGGGGCCGGGCTCAGTCCGGCCCCCCCTTTTCCCGATTGGCCGCCGCGTCGTTTCGAGACGCGTCCTCGAGCCGGGCGGCGAGCCACGCCTTCGCGAGTCGCAGGTCTCCCCGGACCGTCGAGACCGACACCTCGAGGAGCCCGGCGATCTCCTCGTGGGTCAGGCCTCCGAAGAAGTGCATCTCGACGGCCCGGGCCTTGCGCCCATCCTGCGCCTCGAGTTCCCGAAGCGCGTCGTCGAGGTCGAGCAACGCCGGATCGGGCTCCTCCGAGACGACGAGGCACTCCTCCAGCGTGATCACGACGGCGTCACCGCCCCGCTTCACCCGTTGCCGCGAGCGGGCATGGTCGACCAGGACGTTGCGCATGGCGCGGGAGGCGAGAGCCAGGAACTGCGCCCGGCTCCTCGCCGCGACCTCCGTGCCGACCAGCCGCGCGAAGGCCTCATGAACCAGGGCCGTCGCCTGCAGTGTGTGCCCGGCGCGCTCGCCTCGCATGTGGCCGGCCGCGAGGCGGCGCAGCTCCTCGTAGACGAGGGGGAAGACCTGGTCGAGAGCCTGCCTCCGTCCGTCATGCCACTCCAGGAGGAGGCGCGTCACTGTGCCGCGGGAATCCTCGCTCATCGCTGCGATGCCCCCCGTCTCAGCCCACGGTCATCATAACGTCACGGCCCGGCGCCCGCCACGCGGAATCCCCGCGTGGGCGCTCGACACCTCGACGGTCACGGGCGGCGCGGCATCGGCGCCCGCGGTTCGGCGCGGGGAGCTGAATTGAGGCGGGTCCGGCAGCCGTCGAGTGCGGAGCGGGCCTGCTCGATCAGCGGGTGGTCCGCGGGAAGCGTTGCGATGCGGATCTCCAGGGCTTCGCGCAGCACGGGCTCGGCCTCCTCCGGCCGGCCGGCATTCATCAAGAACGCGCCCAGCGCAGCGACCTGCGTGCCGAGGAAGGGGTGGCCCTTGGGCATGTGCTCGCGCGCGTGGGCGATCGCCCGGATCAGGACCTGCTCGGCCCGCTCGATCTGTCCGTCACACTCGAGCGCGACGCCCAGGTTCTTCATCGGAGTCGATGCGAACGCATCGAGCACCGCGGGATCGGTCAGCATCGCCACCGCCCGCTCGAAAATTGGGATCGCCTCGGCGCACTGCTTCCCCTGGAACATCGCCCACCCGATATTGTTCATCGTCCAGGCAACGTCCGGGTGGTTTTCGCCGTACAAGCGTTTGCGCATCGCGAGCGCCTCGTCGAACGCCTCACGGCTCTCGCCCCGCCGGCCTGCGTCGCTCAGCGCCAGAGCGAGGTTGGACAGCGACGACGCCAGCGACTCGTGATCCCGTCCGGCATAGACCGCACGCTCGACCCTCACGGCCTCTTCCAGCAACTCGATCGCCTCGTCGAACTCCTTGAGATACCAATGGAAGGTCCCGACCGTCGAGGCGGCCTTGCCGATGGCAGGGTGCGTCTCCGGCAAGCGCTTGCGCCGGATCCTCAGCGCCTCCCGGGCGGCATCCATCGCCCCGGCCAGGTCGCCCTTTCTCTCCAACGCGTCCGCCAGGTTGTGGGACGACATCGCCACGGTCAGATCGTCGTTGCCCTTCAACGCACGGTTCATCTCGACCGCCTGTCGGAGATGGTCGGCCGCCTGGTCGAAATCGTTCTGATGGAACCGCGCGCTCCCCAGCAGCTCGAGGCAGCGCGCGATCGACGGGTGCGGTGAGGAGAACGACCCGGTCGCGATGCGATAGGCTTCGTGCAGGATCTCCTCCGCCTCCGTGGCACGGGCGGTGTCGAAGCGCAGCGTCGCCCGGTTGAACATCACGTCGAGCCGCTCCACGACGTCGGCGCCGGATCGTTCGCGGTAGATCTCCTGGGCTCGTTCGAGCCGCGGCTCCGCCCGATCGTACTGTCCGAACCTCCACTCGGCGACGCCCAGCTGGTTCAGCGCCCGGGCGGTCTCGATCGAATCGTCCCCGTAGATTTCGCGGCTCAGCTCGAGCCGCTCTTCCAGCAGCGAGATCGACGTTGCCAGGGCGCCGAGCGAGTGGTTCACCTCCCCAAGCGTCCCGAGGAGCCGCTCGCGCACCACCGGCTGGTCGGCAAGTTCCGCGCGAATGCGCGTGCTGGCCGCGCCGACGATCTCACCCGCCGTGACGTCGGCGCCGAGGCCCGTTTCGGGGTTCGCCACCTCGAGCATCTCGACCAGAAAGCGAGTGACCTGCTCCGCCGTGTCGCGCTCGCTCGCGATGCGCCCGGCCTGGACCGCCATCGTGACCCCGAAGCCGACGCCCATCACGGCCACGAGCGTCGCCAGCGCTAGCAACCACCGATGTCGCCGCACGAACTTCCCGCTGCGGTAGCCCCACGTGTCCGGTCGTGCCGACACCGGAAGCCCGTCGAGATGGCGCCGGATGTCCTGGGCCATCCGCTCGACCGACGGATAACGCCGCTCGGGCTCCTTGCGCAGCGCCATCATCACGATGTCGTCGAGGTCGCCGGCGAGCAGCCGGCGCAGCGTCTCGGGACGGCAACCCCTTTTTTCGGACAACTCCTCGATCGTAGGACCGCGCGCCGATCCGCCCGCCGGCCGGCGCGTCACGGCCATGCTCAGCCGCTCGGGCTCCTGCTCGCAGATGGCGCGCTCAATCTCGCCGAGGCGATGGCTGCCGACGCTGTAGGGCCGTTGACCGCTGAGCATTTCGTAGAGCAGCACGCCCAGGGAATAGATGTCGGTGAACGTCCCCACCGCATCGCCACGCACCTGCTCGGGGCTCGCGTACTCGGGCGTCATCAAGCGCTGTGCCGCGCTCGTCACCGCGATCGAATGGGACGCGCTCGACGGATCGAGCAGCTTCGCGATCCCGAAGTCGAGCAGCTTCGGCGTCCCGTCCGAAGTGACGAGGATGTTCCCCGGCTTGAGGTCGCGGTGAACGATCAGGTGGCGATGCGCATGCTGCACGGCCGAGCACACGTCGAGGAACCGTCGCAGTCGATCGGCGACGGACAGCCGGTTGCGATCGCAGTAGCCGTCGATCGGCTCGCCCTCGACGTATTCCATGACGAGGTACGGGAGACCGTCCTCGGTCGCGCCGCCATCGAGCAACCGCGCGATGTTGGGATGCTCGAGCGTCGCCAGGATCTGGCGCTCGGCGCGGAATCGCTGGAGCAGCTCGCGACTGTCTCCCACGCCCGGCACGACCTTGATCGCGACGTTCATGCGGTACTCGTCGTCAGCACGCGTGCCGAGGTAGACCGTGCCCATCCCGCCGCGTCCGAGCTCGCGCAGCACCTTGTAGGGGCCGATGGTCTCGCGTCGCGCGTCGCGCTCGGTCACCGTGCGCGCCTCTTCGGCGATGGGCGCGGCGAGGCGCTCGGCCGAGCCCTCGTCGTGGCTCAGGAGATGCTCGACCTCGCGGCGCAGCCCGTCGTCGCCCGCGCATTCGCGGTCGAGAAACCCACCGCGTGCGTCGGGGGCGAGTTCCACGGCCCGGTTGAACAGCCGCTCGAGGCGCTTCCAGCGATCTTGATCCATCGTAGGTTCGGCTCCCGCGTCCGGCCACGGCGTGGCCGGGCCGCTCGCACCCGGCGGGAATCCCCCAGGATCAGCCGAGGTTGTCAGATCATACGTTGAACGAAACCGCTGCGCGGTGGAATAGTACGAACGAGAGCTACGACCGATCGCGCGATCGGGGCTCAGCTTAACGGGAGCCCCGAGAACTCGGGCTGATGAGGATTGGCTCCCCACATGATCGGAACGTTCGAACTCAAGGTTGGTTCGAACCAGCTCACGAGCAGCAGGACGACGGGAGACTGGCGCGCCTCGTGAGTGCTGACGGTCGTGATCACCATGTTGTACTTGCGGGGGCCGGCGCTGCTCGGTGCGCCTAGCACGGCCCCCACCCGCAAGCGCTCACGGTGCGCACTTCGCCGTCTCCATTTGGTCATCCGCTTGATCGATGGGGACGACGCACCTAGCTTTGACCCCAAATCGGATTATGGAGGGAGCCATGATGCTCAAACCCCGCGTGTCCTCGGGCAGGCCAGCGTGTCTCGCGGTCGCAGCGACTGTGGCGATCATCGGGGCTGGCGTCGTGCTGACGATCGGGTGCGTGTCGAGCAGCAAGTACACGTCGGTGGAGCAGGATCGCGATCTCCTATCCACCAGCAACGAGAAGCTCAAGCAGGAATTGGAAGCCCTCAACCAGAAGAGCGTGGCCCTTGACCAGGAGCGGAGCGCCCTGGCCGCCGAGAAGGCGGAGCTCGAAGCGCGGCTGGCCGAGCTCGAGGTCCGGGAGAAGGCCCTCGGCTCGAAGCTGCAGGAGAGCGAGGACGAGTCTCGCAAGCTCAAAGGGACCTACGATGGCCTGGTCGACACCTTGAAAAAGGAGCTGAAGGCCGGGCAGATCCAGGTCCGGCAGCTGCGCGACGGCTTGAGCGTCAATGTGGCCCAGGAGATCCTGTTCGACTCCGGATCAGCTGCTCTCGATGACAGTGGCAGAGAGATCCTGAAGCGGGTCGCCGTCCAGCTCAAGAAGTCCAGCTACCAGATCGTGGTCACGGGTCACACCGACAACAAGCCGATCGGGGCCGGGCTGGTGAAGCGCTACCCGACCAACTGGGAGCTGGCCGCGGCGCGTGCCGCTAGCGTCGTGCGGTTGTTCGCGGAATCGGGACTCACCGCCAAGCGTCTGCTGGCCGCGTCGGTGGCCGACGCGCACCCAGTGGCGGCCAACAAGACGCCGGAAGGGCGTGCCAAAAACCGCCGCATCGAGATCCGGCTGCGTCCGCTGGTCATCGAAGGGTAAAGCCGCCGCGGCCGTTGGTCGGGCGGCGAGTGGAACTCCATAGCATCGTCCTGGGCCACAACCCGGAGAGTCTGTACCGCTGCGTCCACGATTTCAGCGACGACCCGAGCCTGTCGTAGCGACAGTCTTCTCGAATCCGATTGGCTCCCGTCGTGCCTACTTCTGGGCGAGCAGACGGTCGAGAAGGTCTCGGACGCCCAGCCGCTCAGCCCAGGCGCGCACATAGGCCATATCGAGGCGCTCCCCCTGGACGCTGAGGATTCCGCGGACGTCTTCCCACTGGCGATCGGACACCTCTCCGCCAAGTCGATACCACAGCAGCTTCCTCAACAGCGTGTCTTCCGCCGACTTGACGAAGACCTCATGCGGGGCTTCGTCGCCTAGCCACACTGCGACCTTCCGGTCGAATTCCGCGACGTCGAAGGCAGCGGCCCCTTTGACGAAAAGGTCGACCTTGATCCCGGTAGCGAGATGGACTAGATTGCAGCTCGCACGCTCCTGGGCCGTAGACACGCGCCGCCAGGTCGACTCCAAGAAGAATGTTCATCAAGAGGCGGACGCGCTCGTCCTCCGAAGCCTCGGGGAAGCGAAGCCCGATTCCGGCGAGAGCCAGCCGCCGAGCCGTCCGATTGGCGTCCTCAACGAGACCGACCTTGCGTGAAGCCGACATGGCGCGAAGGGCCTTAATTTGAACCTCGGCAGCGGCATCCGACGTGTCACTCACTTGGGGTGTGCGCGAGACGGTCTTCACGCCCTCAGATTAGCACCACTCGTCTGCGGCGATCACCTGCCCCAGGCGATATCGTGTCCCCACTCGGAACATCCCCACCGGGTTCGTGGAGGGCCCCATGCTGACGTCGAGGCAGCATCACGCTAACGCTCACGTAATGACGTAGTGTTTTGGGTCCTTCCGGAAATCCCGTGGATTGAGGCATGAGGGTTCCCCAAGGAGGGAATCCATCATGGAGCCGATCGGGAGCCCGATGCCGGCACCGGGACGAGCCTGCTTCTACCTTATCCAGCAGCGAACGGAGCGAGGCGGTGTAGGCTATGGGACAAGTACCGCCCCCTGGCCGCGCGTTCCCTCATCCTGTGAGGGAGGATGCGGCGCCGTAGGGCGCGGGGCGGTCGGCTCGGTTCCAGCCCCGCGCCGCGCCTAGGGTGCACCCGCTCGCATCGGCGTGATCATGGCGGCGAAGTTTCGCGCGAGCAGCGCGGCGTCGGTCCGATCGAACTTCACATCAGGTAGTGCGGCCATATCGACGGTCGCGGAACCCAGGAACAGGTGCAGGATGTCGACCCGGAAATCCAGCCGCGCGGAGCGGCTTTCCACAGGCTCGTCTTGCAACTCAGTCGAGACGAGCTTGTAATTCTCGTCGAATCCAACGTGATAGACGAGCGGGACGCTCGCGTTTCCGCTCACCAGTGTGCCTTCGAACAGCACGAACCTGTAGCCGACCTCCCAGGTCCAGGCCATGCGGCCGTTGGGGTCCAGATCTCCGCGTTGCGCGAGCGACTTGTTGGCGGCGACATCCACGCCGATGCCGAACTCGATCCGCTGGTAGTCCCGGCGCGGCACGTCGTGCAGCACGATGACAAAGGCGGGTTCGGCGCCGTCGAATCGCACCAGATGATAACTGTCGGGTTCGGTGTACACCCCGGTCCCGCCCGTCAGCCGGATGTTGCTGAGAAGAAACCGGAAATCGCGCACCTTGAAACGACCCTCGCCACCCGGATTGGGATAGCGCGCTTCGTTGAGCACCAGCGGCTCCGGACCGACGAAGGGATGAAAGTACACTGCAATTTCGATCGGCTGCGCTGCGCGGTATAGCCACCAGCCGGCGATGCCGAGTATCGCGGCCAAACCAAACAGCACCGGTAGAACGTACTTTGCTTTATGCATGCGATTCACTTGCGCGCGAACGGATCGGAGAACCGTTCCGCGCTCACCAAGTCCTGGTCCGTCAGCGTGCCCAGAAAGGCGATGATGGCGGCCTTCTCTGTTGCCATCAGATGCAGGCTGATCCGTCCTGCCGCAGCCACGCCGCTGTTGTCCGCCTCCATGATCAGGGAACTCAGCGTGCTGCTGTACCTGATGCCGCTGTCGTAGTGATCCAGCACCTCCTCGAGCGTCTTGAAACGGCCATCGTGCATATAGGGCGCGGTGAGCGCGATGTTCCGCAACGACGGTACCTTGAACAGCCCGCGATGTGCCGGGTTGCCGGTGACCGCCTGCAGGCCGGGCTGCAGGTGTTCCTCGTCATCGAGGCCATTGTTGGAGAAGCCATCGTAGCGCGCGCTGAAGCCGCCGGTCAGGAACTGGCTGTGACAGTCGATGCAGTTGCCGCCGCGCAGACTCACCTTGACGTCCGGGTGGGCCATGAACAGCTTGCGTCCCAGTTCCTCCTGCGGATTCAGCGTGATCTCCCCGCGCAAGAACTGGTCGTAGCGCGAATGGGACGAGATCAAGGTGCGTTCGAACGAAGCCAGCGCACGGGCGATTGCCGCCGCGCTGACTTCGCCGTAGGCCGTTTCGAACAATTCCCGGTAGCTGTCGTCGGTGGACAGTTCGGCAACCAGTCGCCCCAGGTCCTGCGCCATTTCATCCGGGTGCTGGATCGGGATCAGCGCCTGCTCCTCCAGCGTGGCGGCGCGCCCGTTCCAGAAAAAATGCTGTGGACCCCACATCAGGTTGGCCAGGCTCATGCCGTTGAACGCCAGCGGCTTGCCGGACACGCCGACGCTGGTGACACGACCGTCGCTGAAGGCCAGGCGCTGGATATGACAGGTCGAGCAGGACACGGTGCCGGTGGCCGACAGGCGCGGATCGTAGAAGAGGCGGCGGCCGAGCTCCACCGATTCCTTGGTCAGCGGGTTGTCGGCGGGCACCTGGAAGTGACCGAACACGAACGGCGCCGAGAAACCCGATAGCGGGGTCGTTGCCCGATGCCGTGAATCGCAGTCGCCGGTCGCCAACGCCGCGAGCAGCGCGGCGATCAACGCCGCCGCAGCAACGACACCTCGCAAGCGCAACACGCGTCAATGATGGTGCACGAAGCCGGATCCGAACAGCGCTTCGATGTTCTCGACGGCCTTCTTGTAGCGCTCCTCGAAGTTGACCCGCGCGATGCGTTCACCGCTCTGCAGGTCGTGCACGGTGATCGAGTGGTCGTTGAGCTTGGCGATGAAATCGACATCGGTCGGATCGTTGTCGGCCTTGTTGCCGAGATTCAGCAGGTTGTTCTGTAGCGCGATGACCTTGCGGCCAGCGGCGGTGGTAAAGAAGATCATGTGGTGCGCACCGGCTTCGGCCTTGATGTCCGCGCCGGAGGGAACGAGTTCAGGCAGACTCGAGAGCTCGTAGCGCTTGACGATGCCGGGCACGCCGTGGCTGACGAACAACTCGGTCGCGTTGCCGTAGAACTCAAGTGGGACACCGGTGCCCGCCTTGGAACCGTCGTATTCCTTCACCGGTGCGCCGAAGCTCTTGTCCGACTCGTTGTAGGGGATCTTCCAGGTTTCGAATCCCATCATGGTGTTGACCAGCACGGCCGGCGTGACGCCCGGCACGATGCTGGGTCGCACGAACAGCACTTCGACCGGCGACGACGGAAAGCCCACCGGCTTCGCGTCTTCGACGACGATGTTCTGGATCGGCTCGAGGGTGTTCAGGTCGATGATGGTGATCGCGTTGCCAACGCCGGTCGCGAGATCCGGGTGAACCGTGGAGCTGACCACGAGGCGATCCTGGTACGCCGACATGCCGTGCGGATACATGATGTACGGCGCACCTTTGGCCACCATGCTCTTGCGCGCCTGGATGATCTTGATCACCGCGTTGCTCTGTGGATCGAACACGCCGACCGAACCGCAGTCGGGTTGGTCCACGCCCGTGCCTCCCATGAAGGTCACGAACATGTATTCCTTGCCAATGACGGTGTGCCAGATGATGTCCTCGCCGACCTGTTGCCCCCCGGTGTCGAGGCAGTGTACGCCGTTGATCATCGCGGTCCCCTGGGCGTTGCGCGACAGGCCGACCTCGGCCAGGCTGCACTTGGGATCCAGACCGGTGGCGTACAGCCGTCCGGTGGGGCTGTAGTACAGGTGGTGCAGAGGCTCCGTGAGGTTTGGCAGTTCGAACTCCTGCAATATCGCGCCGAAGTTCGCCGCATCCGGATCAAGCTCAACGATGGCGACGCTGTGCACCGAACCAAGCGTCGGCAGGCCGCGCAGCAGCACCAGGCCCTGGCCCTCCTCGACATTGCGTTGTGCGGAGGATTCCGGATTGCTTGATCGGGGCGGGGTGGCTACCTGCTTGTCGGAGCAGGCAGTATTACTTAGTAGCAGCGCCGCGAACATGGGGAGGAACGCAACTTTCATTGACTGGGTCATGGCGGATCTCCACAGGTGAATATTCGACGGGCATCGAAAGAACATGACTAGTGTAGTGCGCCAGGGATTCTTTGCGTCCGCGTCACCGCGCCTGAGCGGCTCATCCACAACGACCTATCTTACTCTGACCTGCCCAAACCACGTATCTGGCTACCTCCCGGAAGATCGTCCAGCGCGGACTGTGAGAACACGCGGTACTAACGTCAGCCGTATCCTCTCTCTCGCCAACCTCCCGGGTAGCAGCCCGAAGAGTTCGGGCAGGTCCGGCTCGCACTAGCTGTTAACCGCTCAACCTCCCGGTTACTAATCAGTCTTAAATATAGTCTACACATTGCGACGCTGCTGTGTTATGGTGCGCGGCATGCGCATCGATGGACGCACGCTGTCGCACACGACGTCGGAGACGATTCGTTTGATGGCGGTTCGCCGGGTCCGC